>ENA-ORCZ01000044-ORCZ01000044.1-marine-metagenome-genome-assembly--contig:-NODE-44-length-203497-cov-40.003097_pt1 | contig 203497 bp, 163 predicted proteins | sample MGYA00237785_ERZ508519 | MGnify/ENA primary metagenome ERZ508519 (study PRJEB26189, sample SAMN06268790) | marine metagenome | isolation source: Bioluminescent Bay, La Paraguera, Puerto Rico | place...
TTGAGGATGTTCACGTAGGTCGAGTCGCCGAGTTTGTTGGCGGCGACGGCGGTGCCGAAGTAGCGGCCGGACTGAGCGGCGGCCGCCCCCAGGGTGGCCTCGTCGGCGTGTGCCGGCGTGGTCGCAGTCAATGCGGCCACGGCCGCGACGAGCGTGGCCGCGGCGGCCGACAGTCCGAACGCCAGACGGCGTCCGACGGGTCTTGCCATGGGATACATGACCTTCCCTTCTGACAGAAGTTAGGCCACGCCTGTCGAGGCGTGGTTCGGGGCCGTGCACGTGGTCCGGTCGTCGTTGGACAGGCAGCGTCAAACCGAGCCGCGGCCCGGGATGGACGGAGGCTGCGTCGAACGCCACGCGTGTGAGCGTTAGCGCGCGCGTGGGTGGCGTGGCGGTGGGTGCCCGGCTCCTGGTGGACGACCAGGTTGCAGGGGTGCCTGCCCTCCCTGCATCCATAGACTGTGAGCGATAACACCTCTGGCGTCAACAAGTTCCGGCAAACTTCCGGAAAAAGTTCAGTGCCGTACCTCGATGTCATCCACGAGCTGTAGCGCAGCATGGCTGAGTTGTCCGAGCTGACAAGGTTGCCGCTTCCTGGGCGGGCGACGACCATGAACCTAGTCGACCGATGTAGACAGCGAGTTCATTTCCGGAAGAGTTTCGGTATCAGGTCCAGAGAGGGAGCCGGGTGCCCCCGGCGCGGTATTCTCGGCAGTCAGTGCGACTGGCGGCACGGGATGGTGGACCATCGGGGAGCCGGCCACGGGAGTCGACCGCCTGGGCTCCCGTCCGAAAGGACTCCCATGCCCACGACCGCTCGACTGCTGCCCGGCGCGCCGGTGGCCGAAGCCGTACTCGCCGATGTCACCCGGCGGGTGGCCGTCCTGCGCGAACGCGGTGTCAGACCCAGCCTGGCCACCATTCTGGTCGGCGACGACGACGCCAGCGCCGGTTACATCCGCCTCAAACAGCGCCAGGCCGCCGAGTTGGGCTTCGACTCCCCGCACCGGCACCTGCCCGCCGACGCCACCCAGGACGACCTGCTCAAGGTGATCGCCGAGTTCAACGCCGACGATCGGGTGCACGCCGTCCTGATCCAGTACCCGATCCCGGGCCACCTCGACTACGACGCCGCCCTGCAGAGCCTCGACCCGGACAAGGACGTCGACGGGATGCACCCGCTCAACATGGGTCGCCTCGCCGTCGGGATGCCGGGGCCCGTGCCGTGCACTCCAGCCGGGATCGAGGCGCTGCTGGCCCACCACCGGGTCCCAATCGCCGGCCGGGAGGTGGTCATCCTCGGCCGGGGCGCCACCCTCGGCCGACCGTTGGCCATGCTGCTGGCCCAGAAACGCCCGACCGCCAACGCTGCCGTCACCGTGGTCCACACCGGAGTCGCCGACTGGCCCCGCTACACCCGGCGCGCCGAGATCCTGATCGCGGCGGCCGGCGTACCCGGCATCATCCGGCCCGAGCACGTCCGGCCCGGAGCGGTGGTGATCGGCGCCGGTGTCCGCTACGCCGGCCGCCGCCTCCTGCCCGACGTCGACGAGGCCTGCGCCGAGGTGGCCTCCGCAATCACCCCACGGGTCGACGGCGTCGGACCGACCACCGTCGCCATGTTGTTCCGCAACGCCGTACACAGCGCCGAACGCGCGACCAGGTAGGAGCCGCGGCCCGGCCCCGAGCAGCTTCCACCGTGGTCGTCGACCCTTCGCGGTGTGCTACCGGGTCGGGCGTACCTCGTCGGGGAGCGGCTCACGGCGGGCCAACCACTGCGCCGGGACTCCGCCCGGTCCGGAGCCGGTGTACGCGGCCACGATCCCCCCGACGATCGCCGCGGTCGTATCGACGTCACCGCCGGCCTCGACACATGCGCGGATCGCCGCCGGGTAGTCGTGGAGCCGGGTCGCGGCGACCCACAGCGCGAACGGAACGGTGTCGAAGGCCAGCACCTGCGACCCGTTGCCCAACTCGTACGCGGCCTCGGCGACGTCGACCCCCAGCAACCGCCTGGCCCGGACGATGCCGGACATCAGTCGGCCGTCGATCAGGTGGGCCAGCACCACGTCAAGTAGTTCGGCAGGCTCGGGCCGGGACCGGGTCAGCCGGCACCAGCCAGCTTCCGCCGCCGCGACGGCGACCGCGACCGCGCCCAGGACGGCGTCGGGGTGGGCGTGGGTGACCTCTGCCGAACGCCAGGCCTGCCAGGCGGCGGTACGGTTGTCGCCAGCGTGGAACGCGCCGAGCGGGGCGACGCGCATAGCGGCGCCGTTGCCCATCGACCCCTGGCCGTCGAACGCCGCACCGGCCGCGTCCCGCCAGGGAACGCCCTGCCGGACCTGGCGCAGTAGGACCACCGCGCCGGCACCATAGCCACGGTACGGCTCGAAATGCTCGGCGAACCGGGCAGCCAGGCTGTCCTGGTCGATGCCGTCGTGCTCCCGCAACTCGGCGACGATCGAGCAGGCCATCTCGGTGTCGTCGGTCCACGGCCACGGCCCGGCCGGCGGGTCCCCGTCGAGCAACGCGGCAAGGCTGCTGCCGGGGACGAAGAACTGGGCGCCGAGGGCATCACCGACGGAAAGCCCGTCAAGACTGTCGTAGCAGAGGTCGAGCGACGTCATGTTGCAGCAGACTCTGCCAGCTGCGTCGGTGGTTCGGAAGGCCGGAGCCACCGCGGGTCACCGTCAACTTCGCAGCTGCGTGTTGAGCCGGGCGGCCTGCCGGGTGAGATGGTCGCGCTCGGGCAGGTTGGGCGCTGACCCGGCAGCCTGGGCGTAGAGCCGCGCCGCGGTCACCGGATCACCGTCGCGCTCGTGCAGATGTGCCGCGACGGCGGCGTACCGGGGCAGGGACGGGTCGAGTTCTGCCAGGGCAGCCAGACCGGCTCGCGCACCGTCGGCCTCGCCGACCGCGACAGCCCGGTTGAGTCGCACCACCGGGCTGTCGGTGCGGCGCCCCAGTTCGTCGTACCACTCGACGATCTGCACCCAGTCGGTCTCCTCGACGGTCCGGGCGTCGGCGTGCAGCGCGGCGATGGCCGCCTGGGCCTGAAACTCGCCCAGCCGGTCGCGGGTGAGCGCGGCCTGGAGCACGTCGACGCCCTCGGCGATCAGAGCGGTGTCCCACCGGCTGCGGTCCTGCTCGGCGAGCGGCACGAGCCGGCCGTCGGGGCCGGTCCGTGCCGGACGCCGGGCGTGGTGCAGCAGCATGAGCGCCAGCAGGCCGGCGACCTCCTCGTGATCGATCATGGTCGCCAGCTGGCGGGTGAGCCGGATCGCCTCGGCGGCGAGGTCGACGTCGCCGGAGTAGCCCTCGTTGAAGACCAGGTAGAGCACGCGCAGCACGGTGGCGACATCACCGGGCTGATCGAACCGGACGTCGCCGACGGTCCGTTTGGCTCTGCTGATCCGCTGGGCCATGGTCGTCTCCGGCACCAGGTATGCCTGCGCGATCTGCCGCGTGGTCAGGCCGCCGACCGCCCGCAGCGTGAGCGCGACCGCCGAGGCCGAGGTCAGGGCCGGGTGTGCGCACAGGAAGTACAGCGCCAGCGTGTCGTCCACTGCGGTGCCCTGCCCGGGCATCGGTTCGGCTTCGACCAGCTCCTCCCGCCGCCGCCGGGAGGTGTCGGCGCGTAGCGCGTCGAGGAACTTGCGCCAGGCCACCGTGACCAGCCAGCCCTTGGGGTCGAGGGGTGGGTCGTCGGGCCACCTGCGTACCGCCTCGACCAGGGCGTCCTGCACGGCGTCCTCGGCCGTCGCGAAGTCGGCTCCGCGACGGACGAGGACACCGATCACCGCGGGCACCAGCTCCCGCAGCAGCGAGTCGTTCACTCGGTGGCCGTGGCCTGCTCGCCGTAGGCCGGTCGCACCTCGAGCCATTCGTGGATCGGCTTGCCACCCGCGCCGGGAGCCGCGGACAGCTCACCGGCGAGCTCGATCGCGCGCTCGTAGGTCTCGACGTCAATCACCATCCATCCAGCGACCAGGTCCTTGGTCTCGGCGAACGGCCCGTCGGTGACAGGTGGCCGCCCCTCACCGTCGTACCGGACGAACGTGCCCTCCGGGGAGAGCGCCTGCTCGCCGACGTACTCGCCGGTGCTCTGCAGCCGGGTGGCGAAGTCACGCATGTACTGGATGTGGGCCGTGACCTCCTCCGGCGTCCATTGATCCATCGGTGCGTCGTTGACCGCCGCCGGCGCGCCCCGGTAGTGCTTGAGCAGCAGGTACTTGGCCATCTTGGTCTCCTTGGTGAGGTACGGCCCCATTGTGGCCGTGTTCGCACCTGGGACGGAGCCGCTCGTAGGTTCTCGACATGCCGGCGCGAGATTTCTCAGATTCAACATCGACGACCTCCGCGTGCCGGTCACCCCAGGTTCCTTTCCCGTACGGCGATGAGCAGCCGGTCGACGGCGGACCGGTCAGGTCGGTCCGGCAGTACGGTGCGCGCCGCCGCGTCTTCGAGCTCGGCCAGCAGCTCCGCCGCCCAGCGGGTGACCGCCGGCCACGGCAGCTCGCCGCGCCGGACCGCGAGCAGCCGGTCCCGCAACGGTCCCACGTCGACCAGGACCTCGCCGGTCCGCAGCACGTGCGTACCGGCGGTCAGCAGCCGGATCATGTGCATCGCCTGCTTGTGGTTGGTCTCGCCGGTGCGTTCGCGGCGGGCAGCCACCCGGTCGAGCTGGTCCCGGGCGTAGCCGCCGTAGGTCTGGGCCAGCCGGGTCGACAGGAACGCCTGCCGGACCGCCAGCAACTGCTCGCCGTCTTCGCGCAGCGTCTCGACCAGCGGTGACCAGAGCACCTCCAGGACGGTCGGATTACCTTGCAGGGCCAGGGTGCAGAAGCGTTCGAACTCCCAGGAGAACTGCTCCGGCGCCGGCCCGTCGAGGTGGGTGGGCGGCTTGTCCAGCTGCCAGAACGCTCGGGTCGGGGCCACGTACACGCCGCGCCGGTCGTAGTCGGAGTCCGGCCCGTGCAGCCCGTACGCCCGGGAGCCGACGACGACGGCGAGTACGGTGTGCCGCTCGACAAGCTCGCTCACGCCCGGCACGTTACTCCTGGCCAGGTGGTGCCCCGGCGGACCCGGTGTTGCTCGACCGGGCGAGGATGGGGCGATGGTGGATTCGTCCTGGGCGGCGGTCGGCCCTCGGCCGTATCTGGACCGTTTCCTGCGCGAGTACGGGCTGACCGAGGCAGGCCTGGGCGATCGGCTCCGCGCCCGTCCGGCGCGGTCCTGGATCGACGGCGAGACCTTCGACGACGAATATCTGGTGCACGATTCGGTGTTGCGTCCGCATGGCGAGTTCCCGTGCGCCGGTGACGCGGAGGCTCTTGCCTTCTGCGAGGAGATCGCGGACCTGATTGTCTCCCGGTACGGGTCGACGCGGGACGCGGCGGTGGCAGTGGTCAACCGGCAGTGGTCCGAGGCCGAACCCGGGGAGCGTTCACCACGGGTGTGGATCGTCGGCTCCGACATCGTCTACCACGAGACGCCGGAGTACTGGGCCGAGTTCATCGTCGACCGTCACAGCGTGAGCTGAAAATAGCGGTAGCGGGTGTCGCCCGGGCCGGGGCGGGTGTGGCCGTCGGCCTGCCAGCCCCGAGCGGCGTAGAAGCGCTGGCCACGATCGTTACGTTCCCACGCCTCCAGCACCCCGCCGGTCCGACCGGTCCGGCGCAGGTACCCGATGAAGGCGTCGTGCAGCAGCCCACCGATTCCTCGGCCCCAGCAGTCGGGGAGCACGTGGATCTGGTACAGCTGACCGACGTGGGCCGGGTCGACATGACCGGCGAGGGCAGGTCCCATCGCGGCGCAGCCGACGACCCGGCTGTCGAGGACCGCGGCGACGGTGAACCGTTCCGGCGAGGTCACCGCGTTGGCCCAGGCGGCACGGCGTTCGGCGTACGCCTCGGGCGACGACAGCGACGGGTCGGCCGGGTCGAGCCCACCTGCCGCCGTGTAGTAGGCGGTGCGGGCCAGCGTGTGCACCTCGGTCAGCTGGTCGACGTCGGCGAGCGTGGCCTTGCGTACGTGGGCCGGTGCGGGCTGGCGGTGTGGGAGGCGGACACCGTCAGGCGAAGTCATCCGGTGTCCCCTCTGGTCAGTCGGCGAAGGTGAGGCCGCGTTCGGCCAGCGCGGTGGCGAGGATGCCGACGGCCTTCGGGCCGATGCCGTGCATGGCCAGCAGGTCGTCGCGGCGGTACGTGGCGACCTGGGCGAGGGTGGTGACGCCGGCCGCGAGCAGGGCACTGTTGGCGGGCCGCCCGATCGGCGGCAGATCACCGACCTGCGCGGGCAGATGGCGAGTGCTCATCCGCCTACGGTAGCCGGTGTGGCCGTGCTCGGGCCTTGGTCGTTGATAGCGTCGGCGGCATGACCGTGAGTATTCCGATCACGCCCGACGATGACCTCGGCGAGAGACCGGCCGCTGCTGTTGCCGGGGGCAACCGGTTCGCTCCGATCGCATGGGCGATCCGTGAGTACCTGGATCGGCGCGCCGTCGATGCTGCTGCTGCCTGGCACGCCACCCTCGCCGGCGAGGACGCTGCGGCGTACGCCGAGTTCAACGCCACGCGGTAGCTGCAGCAGGATCGCCTGCACGCGGCGATGTCGTCGACTACACCCTAAGTAGCCGACGAGTTCGTGTTCGGGTGGTCAGCGCCAGCGCCAGCGCCTGCAGCCGTGCCTACCCGGTGATCGTGTTGATCCACGATCGCGCCGACGGAGACGTTCCCGGCATCCTTGTTCCGCTGCCCAGCGATGTGAGGCTCAGATACCTTACGACGCGGTCGTAGCGTATCTCAGCCTCACATCGGCGTGGCTTTGCCGCCGTCGACTGCGAGCCACTGGCGGACGGTGGAGAAGTCGGCGTCGGTGAGGCCGAGACGTGGGTCGACGCGGTGCAGCAGGGCCTTGCCTGGGTGGTGCCCGGATACCCACTGTCGGTCCCGGTCGGAGATCTCGTCGTCGAGCCAGACGAAGGTGCGTCCGGCCGCCCACCCGGTCAGGAACGGCGTCTTCCAGTGCACGCCGCGCGGGGGCTCGTCGTCGGAGTCCGGCCATGGGACGACCGGCAGCTCCGGCAGGCCGAGCAGCGGCGCGACGACGTCGTTTGCCTCGGCCATCCAGGTGGTCGCCCAGACCAGTTGGCAGTCGAGTGCCAGCAGCCGGCGTCCGTCCTCCGGATCGACCCGCTCCAGCAGCGGATTGCCGATGGCGTCAAGATGAGCCGCACGGTGGGACGAAGGTGACCGGCCAGTGGCACGGGCGGCGAAGGGAATCAGCACTCCGTCGACGTCGAGGAAGACGTACGAGCGGTCGGCGGGCACGGGCGTCGTAGCGGAAGGCGGACCGGCCGAGTCAGCGGCTGGACACCGTGGTGAGGAACGCCGTCCAGGCGTCGGCGGGGAAGAGCAGCGCCGGGCCGTGTGGGTCCTTGGAGTCGCGTACGCCGATCGTGCCGCCGGCCAGCGTGGCCACCTCGACGCAGGAGCCGCCGTTGTCGCCGCTGTAGCTGCTCTTCTGCCACTGGGCGTGTGGCAGGTCCGTGGCGTGCCCGACGTGGCTCATGTCAGCTCCTTCACCAGCTCGGCGATCGTTTGTGTCGACTGTGCCGGGTCTCGTGCCTCTGCTCGTAGGTAGTCGAACTTCAGCGTATAGTCCCGGATCTCCTCCGGCTTCTCCAGGTACAGGGCGCCGGTCAGGCTCTCGACGAAGATGACAGCCTGGTCGGCGGGGTCCGGGAAGTCGATGATCGTGAACGAGTTGAGCACCGACGCGCCGGCTGCCAGCGGTAGCACCTGGAGTGAGAGGTTCGGCAGTTCGGTGACCGCCAGGAGACGCTGTAGCTGGTTACGTAAAGTGGCAGGTCCGCCGATCGGGCGTCGCAGGACGGCTTCGTCGAGCACGATGCGCATCCGTAGCCCGTTGTCGGTGAGCAGGGTCTGGCGGTCCATGCGGAGTTGTACCTTGCGTTCCAGCTCTTCGGGTGGGAGTGGGTTCACCGCGGCGTGGAGCACGGCTCTGGCGTACTGCTCTGTTTGGAGTAGCCCGTGGACGAACTGGGACTCGTAGATGGCGAGGCCAGCAGCTTCGGACTCCAGTCCGACATAGAACTGGAACCACTCGGGCACGGCGTTGCCGTACCCGTGCCACCAGCCGCGTTGTCGGGACTCGCGGCAGAGCGTGATCATGACCTCGCGGGCCGCTGGCGGCACTTCGTAGAGTTCGAGCAGGACGCGTAGGTCGGGTGGTCGGATGCCGACCTGGGAGGTCTCGATGCGCGACAGCCGGGAGTGTGAGCTGTCGAGGTGTCGTGCTGCCTGTTCGAGGGTGAGGCCGGCGGCTTCGCGGTAGCGGCGCATCTCGCTGGCGAGTCTGCGTCGCCGCACGGTCGGGCTGAACCGTTTCGCCATGCCGCCTCCCTGCTGGTCCTGAGTCATCCAACCTGAGGTCTGCCGGTCTCGGCAAGCACAGATGGATCTTCAACTCCAAAACTGCACATTGCAGTCTGGTCAGTGCGGTGGCATCGTATCGATGTCGGCGTTAGCCGCTACGACCGGGAGGTGTGTCCGTGACCGACAACCGTTCAGCACGCTGGACCGACCCGACCCTCGATCCGACGCAGCGCAACCGGGACCTGTTCGCCGTACTCGATCGGGCTGACCTGTCCGAACCGGCGCGGGCCGCCGTCGCGCACGCCCTTGGCCCCGAGGTCGGTCCGGCCGGGCACGCCGAAGCGCTGGTCAACCGCTACCTCAACGAGCGCGAGCGCCGCCGGCCGGTGACGCAGGTCAACGGCAGCAGCGAGGGTCCGGGCGGGATCGGCAACCTGCCGGACTGGCTGCGGTACGACCGGCGCGGCCGGTACACGCTGCACCTGACGTTCGCCGCCGCCGACTTCGACGAAGCGCGGGAGCAGGCCGTCGCGTACGCCGAAGGGCTCGCCATCCTGTGCCCGGAGCTGGGGGAGCACGCACCGCTGCTGTCCCGGGCGGAGGCGTGGAACTTCAACGAGCCGCTGTTCTGCGGCGTACGCGGCCCGGACGGTGAGGTGTGTGCGGAGGTCCGCCACCACCCGGGGTTCCACCGGGCGGCAGGGCTGGGCGGGTTGTGCTGGGGCGACGGCGACAGCGCCGACAGCGCCGGCACCGGCGACGCTGACGGCACACTGCCGTGACCGGCACCCCGGTCACGCCGCCGTACCCGAGGGTCGCGCCGTGCCGGCACTGCTGCCGGCCGGTGTTGCGCGACAACGACGGCGTCTGGATTCACGCCGACCTGTCGTACGTCTGCCGCGACCTCTGGGGCGGGATCACCGCCACCACCGCCGCACCCGAACCGCCCGCCTGGTACACCGAACAGCACGGGACCGTGCGGCGGTCAGAGTAGCCAGCCCGGGGCGGACCAGGCCGGCCACGTACGCGACCAGGATCAACTGGCGGCAGCCTTGGATCGAGCAGACTCCCAACACGCCGATGCGATCGGTGATCCTGCTCCGGGCACGATTGTTGGTAGTGTCGGCGGCATGACCATGAGCATCTCGATCACCCTTGACGACGATCTCGGCGAGGAGCTTGTCGCCGCCGTCGCTGGTGGCAACAGGTCGGCTCTGGTCGCTCAGGCGATCCGCGAATACCTCGATCGTCGTGCCGTCGACGCCGCTGCTGCCTGGCACGCCTCCCTCACCGGCGAGGATGCTGCGGCGTTCGCGGAATTCAACGCCGCGTGGTAGCCACAGCAGGCGTGCCCGTACGGGGTGACGTGGTCGACTACACCCTTGGTAGCCGACGGATCCGAGTGCTGGTGGTGAGCGCCGACGTCTATACCCGTAGGTACCCAGTGATCGTGTTGATCCACGATCGCGCTGACGGAGACGTGCCCGGCATCCTCCTGCCGTTGCCCAACGACCTGGCCGGTGGCGGCACGATCGATCTGTCCCGGGTCCGATTCGCCGACCCCGAAGCGATCGGTCACCGGCATGGCCGGATCACTCCCGCGCTCGCTGCCAAGGTCGATCAAGGGCTTCGTCGCCTTCTTGGCTTGTAACGGGCGCGCTCTGGTCAGCAGCGCGGCGGGTCAGGGTAGCCAGCCGGGGCGGACCAGACCGGCCTCGTACGCGAACACGACCAGCTGGGCGCGGTCCCGGGCACCGAGCTTCACCATCGCCCGCGACACGTGGGTCTTCGCCGTCGCCGGGCTGACCACCAGCCGGGCGGCGATCTCGTCGTTGGACAGCCCGGTGCCGACCAACGCCACCACCTCCCGCTCCCGCTCGGTCAGCTCGGCCAACCGCCGGGGCGCGGCCGGAGCGGCGGTACGGGCGGCGAACTGCTCGATCACCCGCCGGGTCACGCTCGGCGACAGCAGACCGTCCCCGGCGGCCACCACCCGTACCCCCTGGATCAGCTCGGCCGGCTGCGTGTTCTTCACCAGGAACCCGGCCGCCCCGGCGCGCAGCGCCTCGCCGACGTACTCGTCCAGCTCGAACGTGGTCAGCACGATGATCCGTACCTCGGACAGTCGCGGGTCGGCGGCGATCTGCCGGGTCGCGGTCAGCCCGTCCACCCCGGGCATCCGGATGTCCATCAGGACCACGTCCGGCCGGGTCTGCCCGGTCAGCCGGACCGCCTGCGCGCCGTCGCCGGCCTCACCGACGACCTCGATGTCCGGCTCGGCAGCCAGCAGCGCCCGGAACCCGGCCCGGACCAGCACCTGATCGTCGACCAGCAGCACCCGGATCACGTCGACGTCTCCTCAGGCTGCGAGTCGGTGGGCAGCGGCAGGCGGGCCCGTACCCGCCAACCGCCGCCACCGTCCGGTGCCGGACCGGCGGTCAACTCGCCGCCCAGCGCGGCGGCGCGCTCCCGCATCCCGGTGATGCCGTTGCCGGCCGGAGCAGGCGCCACCGGCGCAGCCGGACCCGGCGCACCAGCGCCGTCGTCGTCGATCTGGAGCACGACTGCATCCTGCCGGTAGCCGATGGTGACGGTGGCGGCGGCACCCGGACCGGCGTGCCGCCGCACGTTGGTGAACGCCTCCTGCACGATCCGGTACGCCGCCCGGTCCACGGCGGCGGGCAGCGGTCGGGCCGTACCGTCGATCACGGTCCGGGTCGCCACCGCCGCGTCCTCGGTCAGCTCGCCGAGCCGGTCCAACCCCGGCGCCGGGGCGCGCGGCGCGGCCTCGCCGCTCGGGTAGAGCGTGTCGAGCACGGTCCGGACCTCACGCAACGCCTCCGCGCTGGACTGTGCGATCGCCTCCAGCGCCGCGCGGGCCTGTTCCGGGTCGCGGTCCATCAGGTGCAGACCGACCCCGGCCCGTACGTTGATCAGCGACAGGTGGTGACCGAGTACGTCGTGCAGTTCGGCGGCGATCAGGAGCCGTTGCTCGGTGGCCCGGCGGCGCTGCCGCTCCTCGGAGAGCCGGCGCTGCTCCGCGACGCCCTCGCGGACCCGGTCGGCGACCAGGGTGCCGATCTCGGTGACCAGCCCGGCGACGACGATCAGCCCCAACGCCAGCACCGCCTGCCGCAGCGTCGCCCCGGTGACCAGCGCCCAGATGCCGTACGCGGTCATCGTCGCCGCCCCGACCAGCCAGCGGTGCCCGGCGGCCCGGGCCGCAGACGCGGCGATCATCGGCGCCAGCAGGGTCACCCCGGCCGGCTGGTCCAGCAGGTGGTACGCCAGGGTCGCGGCGACCACGATCAGGAAGTTGCGCCGGGGGGACCGGTGCCGGTCGGCCAGCGCCAGCCCGCTGAACACCAGCAGCGCGTACCCGATGATCCCGACGTTGCCCGACTGCCAGCTCGCGGCGATCGCGGTGCCGACCGGCTGCCCGATCGCAGTCAGCACCGCCAGACCGGGCCCGCGTCGCGACCCCGTCGGCTCGTCGCCCGGCGCTGCTGGTCGCCTGTCCGGCGCGGCCGGGCCAGCGTCGGTGTCGGGGTGCGACCGGCTCATGCCCGCACTGTAAGCCGGCCGGCGGCGACTGCGGCAGCCCCGACGGCGGCAGTCCGGCGTACGCCCGGGGGAGTAGACCGTCGCCTGGCTACCGCGCCGGGCGCAGTCGGGGTGCCGCCGCCGCGCCGACGCGGCACCCCGGCCTGCCCCGACAAGCTGTGTGCACCAGCGGATCCAGTGAGGAGAATCAACGATGAAGGCGATGGTTCAGGACCGGTACGGCGCACCCGACGTCCTGCGGTTGCGCGACGTCGACACCCCGACCCCCGGCGACGACGAGGTGCTGGTCCGGGTGCATGCCAGCTCGGTCAACGCCTACGACTGGCACGCGATGCGCGGCGACCCGTACCTGGCCCGGTTGTCGTTCGGGCTGCGGCGGCCCCGCGCGGCCGTGCGCGGTCAGGACTTCGCCGGCCGGGTCGAGGCGGTGGGCGCGGCGGTGACCCGGTTCGGCCCCGGTGACGAGGTGTACGGCGAGGCCGGCCCTGACGGTGGCGCGTTCGCCGAGTACCTGTGCGTGGCCGAGAACCTGGTCGAGGCGAAACCGGCGAACCTGAGTTTCGCGCAGGCGGCGGCGATCCCGCTGGCCGCCACCACCGCCCTGGTCTGCCTGCGCGATGCCGCCGCTCTGCGGGCCGGGCAGCACGTCCTGATCAACGGGGCGTCCGGCGGGGTCGGCACCTTCGCGGTGCAGCTGGCCAAGGAGTACGGCGCGCAGGTGACCGCGGTGTGCCGGACCCGCAACGTCGCTCTGGTCCGGTCACTCGGCGCGGACCACGTCGTCGACTACACCCGGGAGGACTTCACCCGTACCGATGCGGTGCGGGTCGGCCGTCGCTACGACGTGCTGCTCGACCTGGTCGGCAACCGGTCGTTGGCCGACTTCCGGCGGGTCCTGACTCGGGACGGGACGCTGCTGCTGTCCGGTGGCGGCGTGTCCACCGGCGGCAGCGTGTTCGGGCCGCTGGGTCTGCTGCTGCGCGGGCCGCTGGTGGGGCGGTTCGTCCGGCAGCGCATCGTCGCGCCGTCGGCGACGGCGGGCCGTGGGCACCTGGCGGCGCTGCGGGAGCTGGTCGAGGCGGGCAAGTTGGCCCCGGTCGTCGACCGGACGTTCCGGTTGAGCGAGGTGCCGGACGCGATCCGGTACGTCGAGACCGAGCACGCCCGCGCCAAGGTAGTCGTCACGATTTGACGGGGAGCGGACAGCGGTGATCGACGGTTCGACATATCTTTGGTGCGGGCGGGGGTGGCGATGATGACGAGCCGGATGAGCGAGCTGCTGGCCGGGGCCGATCGGTCCGGGCAGGTGGACGGGCTGCACGCGGTCGTGGTGGTGCGTCGTGGCCAGTTGCTGTGGGAGCACTACGGCACCGGCGAGGACTTTTCCTGGGAGCACTCCCTGGGGGTCGTCGAGTTCGGCCCGGCGACGCTGCACGACCTGCGCTCGGTCACCAAGAGCGTGACGGCCCTGCTGTACGGCATCGCCCTCGGCGAGCGCCTCGTCCCAGACCCGGCGCAGCCGCTGCTACGGCAGTTTCCCAAGTACCCCGACCTGGTGGCCGACCCGGACCGGGCCGGGCTGACCGTCGGGCACGCGCTGACCATGTCACTGGGTTTGGACTGGCGCGAGGACGTCCCGTACGACAGCCTGGACAACGCCGAGATCGCCATGGAATTGGCCCCGGACCGCTACCGGTACGTCCTGGAGCGGCCGGTGGCGGAGCCACCCGGCGAGCAGTGGTCCTACTGTGGCGGTGCGACTGCGCTGCTCGGCAAGCTGATCGCCGGCGGCACCGGGCAGGCGTTGGAAGCGTACGGCCAGGCGAAGCTGTTCGCGCCGCTCGGCGTTGAGCAGTTTCACTGGATGGCCGGCGACGACGGGGTGGCCTCGCCCGCGTCCGGGCTGCGGCTCACCCCGCGCGACCTGGCCCGGATCGGCGAGCTGGTGCTGGCCGGCGGGGTCTGGGCCGGCCGTCGACTGGTGCCGGCCAGCTGGATCAGCGAGATGCTCGAGCCGCGTCTGCCGACCGGGTGGGACGCCGAGTTCGGCTACCACTGGTATTTGCAGTCCGTCGCCGGTCACCGGACGGCGGCGGCGATGGGCAACGGCGGCCAGCGCCTGACCGTACTGCCCGATCTGGACACGGTCGTCGTCGTGACCGCCGGCAACTACGACGACCCCGAGCAGTGGCGTACCCCGGTCGCGGTGCTGGAGCAGATCATCCTGCCCGCGCTCGACGTCACCTAGCCACCCGGCACGAGCCGAACATCAGGTACCTGTCGGCGGGAAGATGAGGTATCTGGTGTTCGGCTCGTCAGGGCTGGGTGCGGCTCGTCAGGGCTGGGCGCGGTTGTAGCGGTGCACATCCCGGCGGAAAGTGGCCCTATCCCGATGATGGTCACCCTCATACTCGAGGGCGATCCGCCACTGCGGGTAGGCGAGGTCGACGCGGCCGATGAAGCGCCCCTGCGGATCCGCGACCTTGTGCTGCGGCACCGGTCGGGGCAGGCCGGCATCGTGCAGCAGCAGCCGCAGTCGACTCTCCATCGGCGACTCGGCCAGCGGCTCGACCAGACCGACCAGCTCACGCAGTTGCCGGGCGCCGGGCCAGCGCGGATGGCTGTCAAGGTAGCCGGCGAGCTGAGCAGACCGGCGGCGACGGCGCGGCTACCGGAGAACGGGAGGAAACTCAACTGGTTCGGGACACCGGCGGCGCGGGACACCGGCATAGCCTGCCCGGCGGGCGACCACCGCCGCTGGCCTGGCCGGCCGGACGGTCACTCATCCGACACGTTTCGTCCGCAAATCTGCCCGGACCACCCGGAGCGCCTCGTGCGGGGACCAGTTCACGTCCCCTTCGGGTGCCAGACGGTCTTGGTCTCCAGGAAGGTGGTCATCCGCCGAGTGCCCGGGTCGGCGGACCAGTCGACCGACCCGACGGCCGGGCGCAGCACCCGCTTGAGGTTGCCGGCGGCGGCCTGCTCCAACTCGACGGCCAACTGCGGATCGGCCACCCCGGTCAGGTCCAGCGCGTCGACGTCCAGATGCGACGCCAGCCACGGCGCGGTCTCGGTGATCGTGCCGGTCAACACGTTGACCACCCCGCCGGGCAGGTCACTGGTGGCCAGCACCTCGGCCAGGGTGACCGCCGCCAACGGGCGGGTCGGCGAGGCGAGCACCACCGAGGTGTTGCCGCTGACGATCACCGGGGCGACGACGCTGACCAGGCCGAGCAGCGATGGCTCGGCCGGCGCGACGACCCCGACCACTCCGGTCGGCTCCGGCGTCGACAGGTTGAAGTAGGGGCCGGCGACCGGGTTTACGCCGCCGTACACCTGGGGGAGCTTGTCGGACCAGCCGGCGTACCAGACCCAGCGGTCGATCGCCGCGTCGACCTCGCCGGCCGGCTCGCCGAGCGCGACGAACTGCTCGCGCCGGCCCTCCAGCATCTCGGCGACCCGGTAGAGGATCTGACCCCGGTTGTACGCGGTCGCGCCCGACCAGCCTTTCACCGCCGCCCGGGCGGCGACCACGGCGTCGCGGAGGTCCTTGCGGGAGGCGAGCGCCACGTTGGAGTCCTGCACCTGGTACGTCCGTCCCGACTCGCTGCGCGGAAACTTCCCGCCGATGAACAGCTTGTACGTCTTGCGTACGGCCACCCGGGTGGCGACGCCGCCACTGTCAGACATCGAGGTACGCCTCCAGCCCGTGCCGGCCGCCTTCGCGGCCGTAGCCCGACTCCTGGTAGCCGCCGAACGGCGACGTCGGGTCGAACTTGTTGAACGTGTTCGCCCACACCACCCCGGCGCGCAGCCGGTCGGCGGCCCACAGGATCCGGGAACCCTTCTCCGACCAGATGCCGGCGGACAGCCCGTACGGTGTGTTGTTGGCCTTGGCGATGGCCTCGTCCGGGGTGCGGAAGGTCAGCACGGACAGCACCGGGCCGAAGATCTCCTCGCGGGCGATCCGGTGCGCCTGGCTGACCCCGGTGAACAGGGTCGGCGCGAACCAGAAGCCCTGCTCGGGCAGGTCACACGGCGGCGACCAGGCCTGCGCGCCCTCGTCGGTGCCGGCGGCGGCCAGGGTACGGATCCGGTCCAGCTGGGCGGCCGAGTTGATCGCCCCGACGTCGGTGTTCTTGTCCAGCGGGTCGCCGACGCGCAGCCGGGCCATCCGCCGCTTCAACGACTCCAGTAGCGGCTCGGCGATCGACTCCTGGACCAGCAGCCGGGAACCGGCGCAGCAGACGTGGCCCTGGTTGAAGAAGATTCCGTTGACGATGCCTTCGACGGCCTGATCGATCGGGGCGTCGTCGAAGACGATGTTGGCGGCCTTGCCGCCCAGCTCCAGGGTGAGTTTCTTGCGGCTGCCGGCGACCGCGCGGGCGATCTGCCGGCCGACGTCGGTGGATCCGGTGAAGGCGACCTTGTCGACATCCGGGTGGCCGACGACGGCCTGCCCGGTGGCGCCGGCGCCGGTGACGATGTTGACCACACCGGGCGGCAGGTCGGCCTGCTGGCAGATCTCGGCGAACAGCAGTGCGGTCAGCGGGGTCGTCTCGGCCGGTTTGAGCACCACCGTGTTGCCGGCGGCCAGCGCCGGGGCGATCTTCCAGGCCAGCATCAGCAGCGGGAAGTTCCACGGGATTACCTGGCCGGCGACGCCGAGCGGGCGCGGGTCCGGGCCGAAACCGGCGTACGGCAGCTTGTCGGCCCAGCCGGCGTAGTAGAAGAAGTGCGCCGACGCCAGCGGCAGGTCGACGTCGCGGGACTCGCGGATCGGTTTGCCGTTGTCGAGCGATTCGAGTACGGCCAGCTCGCGGCTGCGTTCGGCGAGCGCCCGGGCGATCCGGAACAGGTACTTGGCCCGGTCGCGGCCCGGCATCGGACCCCAGACCCGCTGGTACGCGGCCCGCGCGGCGGCCACCGCCCGGTCCACGTCGCCGGGGCCGGCCTCGGCGACCTCGGCGAGGACCTCCTCGGTGGCCGGGTTGACGGTCTTGCGGGCCCCGCCGTCCGTCGGATCGACGAACTCGCCGTCGATGAACAGGCCGTACGAGTCGCGGATGGTGACGACCGAGCGGGACTCGGGTGCCGGTGCGTAGTCGAACACGCTGATCAGTCCAGGGTGACGTAGTCGGGACCGGAGTAGACCCCGGTGTGCAGCTTCGACCGCTGCATCAGCAGGTCGTTGAGCAGGGTGGAAGCGCCGAACCGGAACAGGTCGGGGGTGAGCCACTCGTCGCCGGCGGTCTCGTTGACCAGCACCAGGTACTTGATCGCGTCCTTGGTGGTGCGGATGCCGCCGGCCGGTTTGACGCCGATCCGCCGCCCGGTGGCGGCGTGGAAGTCCCGGACCGCCTCCAGCATGATCAGGGTGACGGGCAGCGTCGCGGCGACCGGCACCTTGCCGGTGGAGGTCTTGATGAAGTCACCGCCGGCCAGCATCGCCAGCCAGGAGGCGCGGCGCACGTTGTCGTAGGTGGCCAGCTCCCCGGTCTCCAGGATGACCTTGAGGTGGGCGTCGCCGCAGGCCTGCTTGACCGCGACGATCTCGGCGTACACCTGCTCGTAGCGGCCGGCGAGGAACGCCCCCCGGTTGATCACCATGTCGATCTCGTCGGCGCCGGCGGCGACCGCCGCCCGGGTGTCGGCCAGCTTCACCTCCAGCGGCGCCTGCCCGGACGGGAAGGCGGTGGCCACGCTGGCCAGGTGCACGCCGGAACCGGTGAGCGCCTCGGCGGCGGTCGGCACCATCGACGGGTAGACGCAGACGGCGGCGACCGGCGGGCAACCAGGGTCGGTCGGGTCGGGACGGCGGGCCTTGGCGCACAATGCGCGTACCTTGCCGGGGGTGTCGGCGCCCTCCAGAGTCGTCAGATCGACCATCCGGACGGCCAGGTCGATCGCCCACGCCTTGGCCGTCGTCTTGATCGACCGGGTGCCGAGCGTCGCGGCCCGCTGCCGCGCGCCGACCTCGTCGACGCCGGGCAGCCCGTGCAGGAAGCTACGCAGGGTTGCCGCGTTCCGCCCCACCTCGGCCAGATCGTGGCGCGCGGGTGCCGGGGTGCTCACCGCTGTCATGCCGCGAGTCCTGTCATGCCCGCGAGTCTACGTCGCCAGCGAGTTCACGATCTTGGCCGTCGGCTGATCGGACGAGCAGACTTAACGGCGCTGTTGGCCTACCGTTACATCATGTTGGCCCCGGTGACTCACCGTGCCTGACGTGCGAGCAGTGCACTTCACCGACACGTACCTGCCCCGCCGCGACGGGGTGGTCACCTCGCTGCGGACTCTCGCGGCGGCGTCGGCCGCCGCCGGGCATCCCGGCCTGATCGTGGTGCCCCGGCATCCGGACCAGCCGGCCGAGGCGGACGTGCTGCGGCTACGTGCGCTGCCCTGCGGAGTCGCCGACCTGCGGTTGTCGCCGTGGCTGCTGCGCGGCGCCGCCGCCACCGGCACCATCGCCGAGATCGCCGCCCACGCCCCGGACGTGGTGCACGTGCACACCCCCGGACCGGTCGGGCTGCTCGGCGTCCTCACCGCCCGCCGGCTCGGTCTGCCGCTGGTCCAGACCTACCACACCGACCTGCACGCGTACGCCGACGCGTACCGGGTGCCGGCCCGTGCGCTCAGCGCCGGCGTCCGGCTGTACGCCCGCCGGCTCGGCGTGCCCCGCCCGGCGGCGGCACCGGCCGGCCACGCCCGCGACCATCCGCCGTTGGCCAGCGGCGCGGTCGCCCGTCGCCGGGCCGCCATGGACGCCACCAACACCCTGCTGCTCGGCGGCGCCGACGCGGTGGTGGTGCCGACCCGGGCGGTGCTGGACCGGATCCACCTGCCGGTGTCCGCCGACCGGGTGCACCTGGTGCCGACCGGGGTCGCGGCCCGCCGCACCACCGCCGACGAGATCAACGCCTTCCGGTACGGCCATGGCATCACGCCCAGCGACCGGGTGGTCCTCTATGTGGGTCGGATCAACCGGGAGAAGGGCATCGACCTGCTGATCACCGCGTTCGAGCGGGTGCTGGTCGGCTGCCCGACCGCCCGGCTGGTGCTGGTCGGTGCCCTGTACGAGCCGCGCTGGCTGGCCGCGCTGCTGCGGACCATCGACCCTCGGGTGGCTGCCCGGATCACCCTCACCGGCCAGCAGGGCCCGGAGGTGGTGGCTGCGGCGTACGGGGCCGCCGAGGTGTTCGCGTTCGCCTCGCAGACCGACACCCAGGCATTGGTCCTGCAGGAAGCCGGCCTGGCCGGGGTGCCGGTGGTACTGGTCGACCGGGCGTTGCACGCGCACGGCGCGCTTGCCGGCGCCGCACTGCGCACCGAGCCGCAGCCGGGTGCGCTGGCCGGCGGGGTGCTGCGGCTGCTGCTCGACCCGGACATGGCCCGCCGGCAGGCGGCCGCGGCGGCGGCCCGCTGCGCCGAACACACCCCGGCCCGCTACGCCGAGGCGATCCGTGAGGTGTATGCGTCGGCTGCCGGGCTGGCGAGTAGGTTCAACGACCGTGGACGTACTCGTCGTTGATCACCCTCTCGCCCAGTCCCGGCTGACCGCGATGCGCGACGCCCGGACCGACTCGGCGGCGTTCCGCGCCGCGCTGCACGAACTCACCACCATGCTGGTGTACGAGGCGGCCCGATCCTTCCCGGTGGAATCCTTCCCGGTGACCACCCCGGTGGCGCCGACCGACGGGACCCGGCTGGCCAACCCGCCGCTGCTGGTGCCGGTGCTGCGCGCCGGGCTCGGGATGGCCGACTCGGCGTTGGCGCTGCTGCCGGAGTCGTCGATGGGCTTCGTCGGGCTGGCCCGTGACGAGGAGACCTACGAGCCCCGGGCCTACCTGGAGTCGCTGCCGGTCGACCTGGCCGGCATCCCGGTGCTGGTGCTCGACCCGATGCTGGCCACCGGCGGTTCGCTGGAGCACTGCTGCCGGCTGCTCGCCGACCGGGGCGCCACCGAGATCACCGTGCTGTGCGTGCTCGCCGCGCCGGCCGGAATCGACCGGCTGGACCGCTCCGGCCTGCCGTTGCGACTGGTGACCGCGTCGATCGACGAACGGCTCAACGAGAAGATGTTCATCGTGCCGGGGCTCGGTGACGCCGGTGACCGCCAGTTCGGCGGGATGCCGCGCTTCTGACGGGTACCGGTCAGCTGGCGGCGGTCCAGCTCCAGCTGGTCGCCACGCCGTCGGTGAACGGCATCACGCCGTGGAAGACGGTCGGCTGCTCGGCGAAGACCAGCGGCAGGAAGTGCCGGTCGCTGGGCCACATCGGCACCCGGCCGGCGAGGACGTCGGCCAGGTCGGTCCAGACCAGGGTGCCTTCCGGGCAGTCCGGCCGGGGCTCGCCGGACCAGGTCGGCACCCGGAACAGGAATCCGAACCAGTTCTCGCTGTGCCGGCCGAAGCCTGGCCAGGAGATGGTCCCGGCCAGCTCGACCCGCCCGCACTCCAACCCGGACTCCTCCCGGATCTCCCGGCGCATGCCGGCGATGACGTCCTCGCCCGGCTCCAGCTTGCCGCCCAACCCGTTGTAGTAGCCGTAGTGGATGTCGTCCGGCCGGGTGTCGCGGCGCAGCATCAGCACCTGACGTCCGTCGGGGGAGAGTACGTAGCCGAGGGTCGCGATGATCGCCTGCACCTGGTCACCATAGGTACCCGGTGGCCGGTCAGCCGCAGCGGTGTCCCACCAGCACCTCGGTGGCCGGGACCGGGTCGGCCGCCGACAGCGGGTCCGGCTGTGCGGGGTACCCGGTGTCGCGGTGGCGGGTCTGCTGCTGCGGCGCGGCGGCCAGCTGCGGCGCGTCGGCCAGCTGCGGCGCGTCGGCCAGCTGTAGCTGCGGTCCGGCCGGGAACCGGCCGACCGGCGGGCGCAGCAGGCGCTGCGCCAGTTCGGTCGCGGTGAACGGGGCTCGGGCCGCCGCGGTCTCCGCGTCGACCTCGTACGGTGACGGGGTCGGGAAGTAGCGGCTGAGGAACTCGACCCGCAGCCGGCGGGCGACGGAGTCGACCGCGTCGGTGAGTTCGGTGTCCAGCCCGAAGGCGTCGGCGTCGCGCTGGTCGAGCAGCCGGTGCAGCCGCAGCGCGGCGTCGGGGGCGGCCGGGTCGACGTGGTGCCGGCGCAGTGACCCGGGGATCGCGGTGCCCCGCAGGTACGACCAGTGCTGGTGCAGCGAGCGGATCAGTGACACGTCGTCCGGTTGCCGGATCTGGTGACCGCGAATCCGGGCGACCACGTCGGGAATGCTGGTGCAGATCTCGGCCAGTGTGGAGCGGCGCACCGGCAACGGTACGCCGAGCGGGGTGCCTGGGTCGACGAGGCGGTCGAACTGGTCGGCGAAGACGCGCCGCGCAGCGGCCACGGCCGAGGTGTCACCCGGATCGAGCAGCACCTTCGGGATCCCGTTGGGCTCGAAGAAGGTGGTCCGGTCGACTGGCCGGCCGAGAAAGACGTTGCCGGGCAGGTAGAGGAACCGTTCCGCCAGACCGTCGATTTCGTGCACCGCGGATTCGACGGCGTACGGGTTGAAGGTGGGCAGCACGGTGTGGCCACCGAGCAGGTCGCGGTGGTCGACCACGGTCAACCGTGGATCGTCCACGTCGAGCCAGCCCGGCACCTGGTCCGCGGTGATCAGGAAGATCCGCCGGATCCAGGGCGCGTGCAGGTGCACCGAGCGGAGCAGGTGACGCAGTTCTTCGGTGCCGTCCCAGCCGACCCATTCGTCGTCGGCGCGGCCTGTCGGGCCGGCACCGCCGGCACCGCTGCGGCGGCGGTGCCGGTCGGCGCGCCGGGCTCGTGGCACCGGCCCGGCGGTGCGGGCCATGGCCCGCTGCCGGCGGGACCGCCACCGCGGGTCGGTCGGGTCGGTCCAGCAGCAGACCAGGTCGACCGGAAAGTCGGGCCAGGTCGCCGGCCGACGGGTGAACGGGGTACGGGTCACGTGCCGGGCGATCCGGTCCTCCGGCGCGAAGGAGCAGGCCTCGGCTTCGGTCAGCCGTACCGGGGCCGACCGGGCCGGGACCACGGCGGTGACGTCGTTGCTCCGGGGCGCGTGCAGCCGGTCGCCGTCGACGGTCCAGAACTCGATCTCGCAAGCAGCCTGCCTGCCGTACGTCAGCTGACCGTCGACGCTGGTCACCGCCTGGAAGATCCGGATCACCGGGGTCCGGCGCAGCCGCCAGCGTGGCCGGGTCGGCAGCCGTCGGTGCCGGCGCTCGGCGACCGCCGCCCTCAGACCGCCGACACCGCCGAGGGCCCGCAGCGCGGCGGTACGCTCGCCGGCCGGCACCCCGACCCGGCTGCTGAGCCCGGATGCGGCCGGGATGACGAAGTGGTCCACCCCGGCCCGGGTCAGTGCGTCGGTGACGAGGTGCAGGTTGCGCCGGTGGGCGTTGAGCGGGCTGATCGTGTCGTCGACGACGGCCAGGACGGGGCGCCCGTCCAGTACGGACCATCGGCGGGGGAGACCGGCGGCGGTCGGTCGGGCCGGCCGCAGACGTCGGGCCAGCCAGCATCGGGCGGCCCGGCCGGGCCGACGGGTCAGCCGAAACAGGGCGGTCTGCCGGTGGAAGGGGAGCAGTGCGTACCGCCGGTGCGTCGCGGCGGTCAGGTAGGCGAAGCAGCGGCTAGCCAGCATAACCAGCTAAACGAGCAGCAATATGAATTGGTCGCGCCTAACGGGTCAAACGGACATTATTTGATGTTCAGGGCGGCCGATGTCTCCGTCCGCAGCTGTGCCAACGCCCGGTCGGCCCGTTCGCGGGCCGCAGCCGGGTCGCCGTCCGGCACCGGCTGGACCACCTCCAGGTAGGCCTTCAGCTTCGGTTCCGTCCCGGAAGGACGGACCACGACCCGGGCGGTGCCGGTACGCAGGATCACCACGTCGGCGTCGGGCAGCAGATCCTGCGTCGCGGTGACCGGCTCGCCGAGCAGCGTCGTCGGCAGGTGCGCCCGCAGGTACGCCATCGCGGTGGCGATCTCACTCAGCTCGTCGACCCGCACCGCAAGCTGGTCGGTCTGGTACACCCCGAACTCGCGGGCCAGCTCGTCGAGCCGGTCGGTCAGGCCCTGACCGGCCGCCTTGAGCTCGGCGGCCAGCTCGGCGAGCAGCAACGCGGCGGTGATGCCGTCCTTGTCGCGTACCTGGTCGGGTGCCACGCAGTAGCCGAGCGCCTCCTCGTAGCCGTAGACCAGCGGCACCTCGGCGGTGTCCGCGAGGTCGCTGCCGGCCCGGACGATCCACTTGAAGCCGGTGAGGGTCTCGGCGTACGGCTCGCCGCGCGCCGCGCACAGCGCGCCGAGCAGCGACGACGAGACGATGGTGGTGGCGTAGCGGCCGTGCCGGCCCCGCCGGATCAGCTGATCGGCGAGCAGCACCCCCAGTTCGTCGCCGCGCAGCATCCGCCACCCGTCGCCGCCGTGCGGCACCGCGACCGCGCACCGGTCGGCGTCCGGGTCGTTGGCGATCGCCAGGTCGGCTCCGTGTGCCCGGGCCAGCGCGACGACCCGGTCCATCGCGCCCGGCTCCTCCGGGTTGGGAAACGCCACGGTCGGGAACTGCGGATCCGGCTCGGCCTGCTCGGCGACGACCAGCGGTGCCGGGAATCCGGCACCGACGAACGCCTCCCGCAGCACCGCCCCACCGACGCCGTGCAGCGGCGTGTACGCCACGGTCAGCGCCCGGGGGGTGGCCGGGTCCACCACCGCCACGGCGGTCCGCAGGTAGCCGGCGACGATCTCGTCGTCCAGCGTCTTGCCGGGGCCGCCGAGCGGCACGTCGACCAGCTTGCCGACCGCCCGGATCGCCGCCTCGATCTGCTGGTCGGCCGGCGGCGCGATCTGCGCGCCCGCACCGGCCGGTCCGCCGAGCTGGGCACCGAGGTAGACCTTGTAGCCGTTGTCCTGCGGCGGGTTGTGGCTGGCGGTGACCATCACTGCCGCCACCGCGTCGAGCGCGCGGACCGCGTAGGCCAGCACCGGGGTGGGCAGCGGGCGGGGCAGCAGGTAGGCGTCCCGCCCGGCACCGGTGACCACCTCGGCGGTGCGCACCGCGAAGGCCCGTGACCCGTGCCGGGCGTCGTAGCCGATCACCACCGGCCCGGTGCCGCCCTGCTCGGCCAACCAGCTCACCAGCCCGGCGGCGGCCCTGGTGACGACCTGCAGGTTCATGCCGTTCGGGCCGGCCCGCAGCGGGCCGCGCAGCCCGGCGGTGCCGAACGTCAACGGCCCGGCGAACCGGTCGGCCAGCTCGGCGGCGCTGCCCGGCAGTTGGTCCAGCAGCGTCAGCAGCTCGGCGCGGGCGGCCGGGTCCGGCTCGTCGCCGAGCCAGGCCGCCACCCGCGCCGGTAACGCCGCCGAGTCGCTGGCTGTCGCCGGTAACGTCGCCGGGTCGCCGGCTGCCGCCGGCTGGTCGATGGGCATCGGTCAGCCGGCCTCGGCGAGCTGGAAGGTCCGGACCATCTCCTCGAAGACCGGCAGGCTCTCCTCGAACCGCGCGTCCGGCGTGGTGAGGAAGAACGAGTACGCCTTGCCGTTGGCGACGACCGCCCGCCACACGCCGTGCCGCTTGTTGTCGCCGTCACCGCAGGTGTACTCGAACTGGGCAGCCTGTCGACCGGCCAGCTCGACGTCGGTGGTCATGTCGAGCTGGGCGTACGGCCGGGCGCAGGACTGTGACTCCGGCCGCTTCAGGCCGTCCTCGGCGACCTTGGCCCAACGCTGCACCGGCGAACCGAACGGCTCGACCACGATCCGGACCTTGCGGCCCGCGTCGTCCGGGTCGGTGAAGTCGGTGTACAGCCCGCCGCTGGCCTTCTCCCAGTTTTCCGGCACGTCGACGGTGACGCCGCGCTCGTTGACGGTCTTCGTCGGGATGGCCGGCACGGGCTCCTCGGTGATCTGCGGCGCGGTCAGCGTCGGCTGCCGGGGCTCGCCGGAGCCGCTGTTGAACAGCGCGGTGGAGATCAGCAGGATCAGCAGGGTGGCACCGGCCGCCGCGCCGATCTGCACCTTCCGGTCCCAGCTCTTTACCTTCTCGACGGCGCTGCCGGTGCCCTGCCGGAGCCCGGCGATCGCCTTGTCCAGCATCGCCCCGGCGGTGGTGGCACCTCCCGGTGCCGACCGACCGGCCGGCGGTTGGTCCCAGCCCGGCTGCCCGTCGCCCCAGCTCGGCGCCGGCATCGCCCCGGTCGGGCTGAGCAGCGCGTCGCCCTGGCCGCCCTGCTGGCCCTGGCCGCCCTGCTGGCCGTGACCGCTCTGCTGGCCGTGACCGCTCTGCTGGCCGTGGCCGTGCCGGCCCGGCTGCTGCCCACGCGGACCGGGTACGCCGGCCTGACTGATCGGCATCGCGGCGGTCGCCCCGGCCGCCGGCGAGGTCGGGTTGGCGTTGTCCAGCCCGGCGGCGGACCACTGCGCCGCGCTCGGCATCTGCCGGCCGGCCTTGCGCAGCTCGGCGAGGCGGTCGGTGAGCGACTCGTCCGGGCCGATCATCGCCCGGCCGCCGATCTTGCCACTCGGCTGGGGCTGCGCCGGCGGTGCCGGTGGGGCCTGTTGCTGCCAGCTGGGCGGCCGCTGCACCGAGACCACCGCGTACGGGTCGGTGACCAGGTTGGCCGGGGCCTTGCTGGCCAGCGGCCCGGCGAGCAGTTCGCGCAGCATGCTCCGGGCGGTCGGTACGTCGAAGCGTCGGGCCGGGTCCTTCTCCAGCAGGCCGAAGAGCACCTCGGTGAGCGGGCCGGAACGCACCGGGACGGCGGGCGGGTCCTCGACGACGGCGTGCATGGTCTCGATCGGGTCACCCTTGTCGAAGGGTGGGCGCCCCTCGACGGCGGTGTAGAGCGTGACGCCGAGGGAGAACAGATCACTCGGCGGCCCGAAGTCCTGGCCCATGGCCCGCTCCGGGGAGATGAAGTGCGGCGAGCCGAGCACCATCCCGGGCGTGGTGAGCTGGACGTCGGTGGGCATCCGGGCGACACCGAAGTCGGTGAGTACGCAGCGACCGTCGGTGCAGATCAGCACGTTCGCCGGCTTGACGTCGCGGTGCAGGACGCCAATGGCGTGGGCGACCTCCAGCGCGCCGAGCAGCGCGATGCCGATCTTGGCGACCGCGCGCTGGGCGACCGGGCCGTCCTCGATGACCATGTCGGCGAGGCTGCGGGCGTCCAGCAGCTCCATCACGATCCACGGGCGGCCACCCTCGGTGACCACGTCGTAGACCTGGACGACGGCCGGGTGCTGCAGTGCGGCCGCCGCGCGGGCCTCCCGCAGGGTGCGTTCGTACATCGCGTCGCGGTCGCTGGGGGCCAGCCCTGGGGGGAGGACGACCTCCTTGACCGCCACGTCGCGTCGGAGCAGGGTGTCGGTGGCGCGCCAGACGGTGCCCATGCCACCGTGCCCGACCGCGGCACGCAGCGAGTACCGGCCACCGATGGTGGTGCCGGGTGCCGCTCGTGCGCTGGTAGAGCTGACTGGTCCGCCACTCCACGTCGGAATCTGAGTCACAGGAAATGCCGCCGAGAGAAATTGAGGGGCCGGGGAACCAACCCCTCTATCTTGCTGGGTCGCTCGGCGGAACGAAAGCTACGCGCCGAGGTTGGTGAGAAGTCCACTCTGTGTCGTTGTGTGGTAGCCCAATGTACACCGGATCGGACTCTAGGTGCGCAACCCGTCACGGTGTCGTTATCAGATGGCATGCCCGGACCGGGGGGTGTCGCGACAGTCAGATATCTGTCAGTTTTTGGTCGAACCGGCAGCCGGGTCGCTACGTGCCTCGTTACTCGGCGTAGGAGGTGTGGGACCCATGGCTGCCTACGATGGTGACATTCGGGGCGGACCGCAGCGGTCCGATCGCCTCTACCAGGCATTCCATGACAATACGCGATGCGGTCACTACCCGAATGACGTTGCGCAGCGTTACCGTCCCCGGTCTAGGCTGTCGGAGTCCCATCCCATCCACAGTGATCGAGAATCTGACGTGACGAGTGCGTTGACGTTGCCCACCGGCAGCGAGATGGCGTCGTCCTGGCCCGATCCACTGCCAGGTGCCCAACCCCTGCCGGCCGGGCTGGACCAGTTGCTCGATGTCCGCGGGCGGCAGTTGACCGCGATCCGGCGGCACCTGCACGCCCACCCGGAGCTTTCCGGCCACGAGTTCGAGACGGCCGCGTTCATCGCCAACCAGCTCACCAGGATGGGGCTCACCGCCCGGCTGCTGCCCAAGGGCAACGGCGTCATCTGCGACATCGACGCCGGCCCCGCTGATGGCCCGGTGGTCGCGCTGCGTGCCGACATCGACGCGCTGCCGCTGGCCGACGTCAAGGACGTGCCGTACCGGTCGACCGTGCCGGGCGTCTGCCACGCCTGCGGGCACGATGTGCACACGACCGTACTGCTCGGCGTGGCGATGCTGCTCGCGCAGCTCGCCGACCGCGGCGAGCTGCGCCAGCGGGTCCGGTTGATCTTCCAACCGGCGGAGGAGATCCTGCCCTGCGGCTCGCTGGAGGTCATCGCCGCCGGCGGGCTCGAGGACGTCACCCAGATCTTCGCGCTGCACTGCGACCCGAACCTGCCGGTCGGCCGGGTCGGGCTGCGGGTCGGTCCGATCACCGCCGCGGCGGACAACATCAGCGTGCGGCTGACCGGCCCGGGTGGCCACACCGCCCGCCCGCACCTGACCGTCGACCTGGTCAACGCCCTGGGCCGGCTGGTCACCGAGGTGCCCGCGCTGGTCAACCGGCGGGTGCCGGCCAACGCCGGCCTGCTGCTGGTCTTCGGCCAGGCGTCCGCCGGCACCCAGTACAACGTGATCCCCAACGAGGCCAGCGCGGCCGGCACCCTGCGGGTGCTCGACCGGCCGACCTGGGACGCCGCACCGGACATCGTCACCCAGATCATCCGGGAAGTGGTCGCCCCGACCGGTGCGACGGTCGACATCGAGTACCTGCGCGGTCGCCCACCGGTGATCAACGATGCCGCCGCGATCGGCGCGCTCACCGCCGCCACCGCAGCGGCCCTCGGCCCCGCCGCCGTCGCCGACACCCCGCAGAGCATGGGTGGCGAGGACTTCTCCTGGTACCTGGAGTACGTGCCGGGTGCCCTGGCCCGCCTTGGCGTCGGCCGCGCCGAGGCCGGCAGCGACCTGCACCGCGCCTCGTTCGACGTGGACGAGCGGGCGATCGCCGTCGGCGTCCGCCTGCTCGTCCACACCGTGCTGCAGCTGGCCGAGGCCGACTGACCGGCGAATCAGCTGGTCGTCGCGTCGCCAGCGACCCGGTCGTCGTCCGCGCGGTCATCATCCGTACCGTCGTCGTCGCGTCGCGGTGCCGGCACCGGTGCGCCGCCAGCGGGTGCGGTGACGGCCGGTGCGGTGACGGCCGGGACCGGCCGGGACCGGCCCCGCGCCCTGCGTACCAACCAGAACACCCCCACCGCGGGTACGCCGAGAGCGATCAGCCACGGCAGCAGCGCGCCGAGCACGGTGACCAGCACCTGCATCGATCCGACGAACGCCCGCCAACCGGCCCCCAGCCCGGCCAGGAAACCCAGCTCCGACTCGTCGTCGACCGGTGGCGTCGCGTCCGGGCCGACCAGCTCGACGGTGATCCGCGACAGTGTCACCAGGTCGTCCAGGCCACGTTTGCGGGCCTCCAGCGACGCCAGGTCCGCCTCCCGTTTGGCCAGCTCCGACTCCAGCATCACCAGGTCGGCGAGGGTCTCTGCCTCGGCCAGCAGCGCCCGGCCGCTGCGCACCCGGGCCTGCTGGGTGGTGATCCGGGCGTCCAGGTCGAGCACCTCCTCGGTGACGTCCTGGGTGGTCAACTCCCGGCTGATCTCCTCGCCGAGGCGGGACAGCCGGTCGACGACCTGGTCGAACTGCTCCGCCGGCACCCGTAGCTCCAGCGTGGCCCGGCCGTACGACTCGTACTCGGAGCGCTGGTCGCGCCCGACGAACCCGCCGACCGAGGTGGCGATCGTCGCCGCCTCGCCGGCCTTTGCCGGCACATCGGTCACCCGTACGGTGATCGACCCGGAGTAGATGATCGACCGGTTGCCCACCGCCAGGTCGACCGGTGAGGTCCCGTCCGGCCGGTCTGCCTGGCCGCCCCGCTCACCGCCGCCGGCCGTGTCCGCACCGGCCGCCTCCTCGCCGCCCGCGTCGTCCCCGCCGGTCAGCCCGCCGTCGCCCGGCATCGCATCCGCCGGGGCCGGCTCGGCCCGTTGCGGCATGTCCGCGGCACTGCTGACCCCGGAGTCCTCCGACCCCGAGCAACCGGTCAGGATCAGCAGGGCGAGCAGGGCCGCCGTCCCGGTTGACGCGCCGCGCCGGCCACGCAGGCGCCACCGGCCTTGTCTTCCGTTGTTCACAGTCAAGGGGTGCTCCTCGGAATCGTCATACGCTTTCACCAGGTGTCGTTCAGACGTGCGGCGCGAGCCGGCCGGTTCCGGCAGACTGCGAGTCGGCAGATCACGATTCGGCTCACAGGGGGTCACGGTGCGACTGACCAAGTTCGGGCATTCCTGCGTACGGGTGGAACACGACGGCGCGGTGCTGGTGATCGACCCGGGTGCGTTCAGCGAGCCGGCCGCGCTCGACGGCGTAGACGCGGTCCTCGTCACCCACGAGCACTTCGACCACCTCGACGTCGGCCAGCTGACCGACGCGCTCGCCCGACGACCCTCGGTGACCATCCACACTCATCCCTCGGTGTTGTCCAAGCTGGATGATCTCGGCGAGGTGACGACCGCCGTCGAGTCCGGGGAGCGCTTCGAGGCCGCCGGCATCCCGGTCCGGGCGTACGGGGGATGGCACGCCGAGATCCACCCCGACCTGCCCCGGGTGCCCAACCTCGGCTTCCTGATCGCCGACTCCGTCTACCATCCGGGTGACTCGTTCGACGTGCCGACCGACGCCGAGGTGGACACCCTGTTCGTGCCGGTCTCCGCACCCTGGCTGAAGCTCTCCGAGGCGGTCGAGTTCGTCCGCGCGGTGGCCCCGCGCCGGGCGCTCGCCCTGCACGACGGGCTGCTCAACGACGCCGGGCACAAGGTCACCGACGGCAACATGACCAAGCTGGCCGGCTGCGACTACGCCCGGCTGCCGGCCGGCACCTCGGTGCGCTGAGCCGGGGCGCCGTGACCGGCAGCGGAGTGCCCGCCGAGGTGGTGCGACAGTTGTACGCCGTACCGCCGGCGCGGTTCGTCGCGGCCCGTACCGAGGCCGTCTCGGCCGCCCGGGGCAGCGACCAGGAGACCGCCCGGGCCATCGGCAAGCTCCGCAAACCGACGGTGGCCGCCTGGCTGGTCAACCTGCTCGCCCTGCGCCGCGCCGACCTGCTCGACGGCCTGGTGGAGCTCTCCGGGCAGTTGCGCGCCGCCCAGCGGGAGCTGCGGGGTCCCGCCCTGCGGGAGCTGTCGGCCCGGCGGCGGGCGCTGGTCGACGGGCTGGTGGCCGAGTGCCGGGAGCTGGCCGTCGCGGAGGATCCGGCGCTGGCGTCGACGAAGCTGCCGTTGGGCGAGGTCGAGGCGACCCTGTCCGCCGCCCTCGCCGACGAGGAGATCGCCGCCCAGGTGCGGTCCGGCCGGCTGGTCCGTGCGGTCGACTACGCCGGTTTCGGTGAGGTCCCGCGGCCCCGGTTGCGGCTGGTCGGCCCGGACGACGAGGTGGCCGCCGCCGATGAGCCGACCCGGGCGGCCGGACCCGCGCGGGCGGGGGAGTCTTCGCGGAAGGCAGGGTCTTCGCGGGCGGGGGAGTCTTCGGCAGCGGCGGAGCGGGAGCGCGAGCGGGCGGCGGACAAGGCTGCTCGCGCGCTGGCCGCCCGCCGGCAGCGGTTGGTCGACGAGCTGGACAAAGCCGAGGCCGGCCAGCGGGCCGCCCGCACCGAACTCGACCGGGCCGTCGCCGCCGAGCAGGCCGCGGCCGACGCCGTCGCCGAGGCGCAGCGTCAACTGGCCGAATGGGAACGGCGACGCTCAGCAGCCGAGCGGGAGCATGTCCGTCGTAAGGTGGCGCGCAAGACTGCGGAACGGGCAGCCGTCGCCGCCCGACGGTACGCCGGCGACGTGGCAGCCGCGCTGGAGGACCTGCCCGGGCCGCAGACCGACCGCTGACCGGAAAGTCGGTGGCGGTGACCGGCCGGGCGGGTGGGCGAAAGGCGATGACGCGGTGATTCCCGATCAGGCGGCCGGCGCGTGCCGGCGCAGCCTGCACGAGTTGAGTACGGCCTACCAGGAGTGTCCGCGCACGTTGAGCCGGGCGCGCCAACTGGGGCTCAGCGGCTGGGCGTTCCACATCGCCGGCCGGGCCGGGGTGCTCGGCGGCGTACCGGCCGAAACGGTCGCGGCCGTGCTCGGGTTCATCGCCGCCGACGCGGTGGCCGACGGCTGGCAGGCCGCCAGCGCGGTGACCGACCCGACCGAGGTGGCGGCGGTGAGCATGGCCGAATGCTGCCGGTGGGGTGTCGAGCAGCTCGGCGACTGCCCGCAGGTGGACCGGCTGGTCGAGCTGGCCGAGGCGGTGGTGGGGGCGGCGGACGCAACCGCGATGCCGCTGTTCGCCGCCTGGCGGGCGATGTCCCGGCCGGAGGACACGGCCGGGGCGCGGGCCGCCGTCGCGGTGCGGCTGCTCGCCGAGCACCGCTCCGGGGCACACCTGATGGCGGTACGGGTGGCCGGGCTGACGCCGGTGGAGGCGCTGCTGGGCGGCCCGGACGGGACGAAGGCCGCGGTCGCGGCCGGGTGGTCGCCGCCGTGGCCGCCGGTCGGCCCGCTGATCCGCCGCCGGTTGTGGGCGGACCGGGTGACCAACCGGATCACCGGTCAGGCGTTCGCCGCGCTGCGCGCGGAGCACCGGCGGGAACTCGTCGAGCTGCTGCACGCCGCGCTGTCCCACGTACGGCCGGCGACCGGTCGGCCGGCCGACTGACGGGCGTACGGCCGGCGCCTGCTGCTCGGCCGGCGGTAGGCAGGTCAGGCGGTGGCGGTACGGGTGGGTCGCTTCCGTAGCTCGGCGACGTAGTCGTCCGGCGCGCCGGCCTTCTCGGCGGCGTTGGCGATCTCCGACAGGTACCAGGCGGTGGGCAGCCCGCCCTCGTACCCGTCGAAGACGTAGACCCAGGCGGTGGCCGCACCGTCCAGGGTGACCGCCCGGACGGTCAGCCGCCGGTAGGTGCCGGACAACGCGCCCTCGACCTCGTCGAGCTGTGCGGCGTCCCACGGGTGCACGTCGTAGAGTGCGACGAAGACCCGGTCGCCGGGCGACTCCACGATGGTGGTGACCGCTCCCTCCCAGCCGATCACCCCCTCACCGGCGAAGGTGAGCCGCCAGCCTTCCAGCCAGCCGGTGCCCACCATCGGCGAATGCGGACAGTAAGCACGCATCCGAGCAGGGTCGAGGTTTGAGCCATACGCGGCGTAGTGACGCACGGCGATGACGATAGCCCGGCAGAGGGGTGGGGGAGAATACGAGTGAGCGTGTCGCGTGTCGGGCAACCGGTCGGCGGCCGTAGCCAGCCGGGTGGTTCGTCAGCATAAGTTCAAGTTTGGGGAGAGAGTCGTTTTGAAGCGGATAGTGATAATCGGCGGTGGCCCGGCCGGCTACGAGGCGGCGTTGGTCGCGGCGCAGCTGCGGGCTGACGTCACGGTGGTCGAGGCGGACGGGGCGGGCGGCGCCTGCGTACTGTCCGACTGCGTCCCGTCCAAGACCTTCATTGCCAGCTCAGAGGTGGTCACCGGGTACCGGGACACCGAGGAGTTCGGCATCGACTCCGACGGGCTGGACGCGGTCACCGTCGACGCGCCCGCAGTGCACGCCCGAGTCAAGCGCCTCGCGCTGGCCCAGTCGGCCGACGTGCAAAGCAAACTCGTCAAAGCTGGTGTGACATTCGTCGCGGGGCGGGCCCGACTCGGTGAGGACACGCTCGGTCACACCCACCGGGTGCTCGTCAGCCCCGACAGCGGTGACGCTGAGTACCCGATCGAGGCGTCGACCGTACTGGTCGCCACCGGCGCCACGCCCCGGCAACTGCCCACCGCCGTGCCCGACGGCGAACGCATCCTGACCTGGCGGCAGGTGTACGACCTGCCGGCCCTGCCCGAGCACCTGGTGGTGGTCGGCTCCGGGGTGACCGGTGCCGAGTTCGCCAGCGCGTACCTGGCGATGGGGGTGCCGGTGACCCTCGTCTCCAGCCGGGACCGGGTGATGCCGCACGAGGACGCCGACGCGGCGATGGCGATCGAGCAGGTGTTCCGGGCCCGGGGCATGACGATTCTGAACAACTCGCGCGCCGACGCGGTCACCCGGGTCGGCGACGGCGTCGAGGTGCGGCTCAGCGACGGCCGTACGGTGACCGCCTCGCACGCGCTGATCGCGGTCGGCTCGGTGCCGAACACGGCGGACCTGGGGCTCGCCGAGTACGGGGTGACCGTCGCGGACAGTGGGCACGTGCCGGTGGACCGGGTGTCGCGTACCAATGTGCCGGGCATCTACGCGGCCGGCGACTGCACCGGCGTGCTGCCGTTGGCCAGCGTCGCGGCGATGCAGGGCCGGATCGCGATGTGGCACGCGCTCGGCGAGGCGGTGGTGCCGCTGCGGCTGCGTACCGTCGCGGCGAACGTCTTCACCGATCCGGAGCTGGCCACCGTCGGGGTGTCCCAGGACGAGGTGGACGACGGGCGGGTGCAGGCCCGGCAGGTGATGCTGCCGCTGGCCGGCAACGCCCGGGCGAAGATGGCCGACCTGCGGGACGGCTTCGTCAAGCTGTTCTGCCGGCCAGCCAGCGGGCAGATCATCGGCGGGGTGGTGGTGGCTCCCAAGGCCAGCGAGTTGATCATGCCGATCACCGTCGCGGTGGAGAACCACATGACGGTGAGCCAGTTGGCGCACACAATCACAATTTATCCTTCGTTGTCCGGATCAATCGCTGAAGCCGCACGTCAGCTCATGTGGCATGACGAAGAGTGATTGATTAGGAACTTTCGGGGGCGGCGCGGATCGGCCAGGAAGGCGTACGGTTGACACGGCAACATCTGCTACCCCCGGATCCCCCGTTCCCGGCGGTCGCGGACGACGCCCGGGCTGCCGGCAGGTCCCGTGCCGGCAGCCCGCCCCCGCTCTGCGGGGCTGCGGTGCCGAGGGAACCCACATTGTTGTCTCGGGCCCGTTTTGACGACAATGACGGTTCCCTCGATGGCTCGAATCAACTGGCGAGCACCCGGACGAGACGGTGGCGCCGGTGCGTTGGCCAGCCAGCAACCCTCGTGCGGGAGGGTGACGATCTGGTTACAGCTCGCCGCACGTCGCACATTGGACCACGTTCGCGTCGGCGGTTGTGGCTATGCGTGAGGTCGAGCTGGCGATGGTGACCGGGGCCGTGACGTATCAGCTGTTCCGGTTGGACGTCGCCGCTGCCGGACCCATGATGCTTTCCAAGGCTGATGCCACAGGTGCATCTTGATGCACCTGTGGCATCAGGGTCAGTCGGACACCCGGACCAGACGAGGCAACGCTGTGTAACTCGTTGGTTCCCGGAGCCAGCTGCGGGCACCGGAATCGCGCAGGACCGACGGCCCGTGACCTCGCCGGGCGTCCGGTCGCGTTACTCGTACGCAACGAGCCCGGCGTACCGTGCGGGGACCGTGAAGATGCAGGCTGCCGCGCCCCGTGGTGTGATGCAGGCAGGTGTGATAACCATCGGGGACAGGGAGCGGACCGCAGTCGTCGGATGAAGGGCGGGGCTGGCCGATGGCCGATCTGTTCGAGGACTACCACCTCGGCCCCGGCTGGGACGAGATGTTCGGCGAGCCAGGCATGCCCCGGCAGACCTACGAGGCCCTGCACGCCACCCTGCAACCCCTGTCCAGCGCCGAGCTGGAGGTACGCGCCGACGTCCTCGCCCGGGCCTTCCTCGACCAGGGCATCACCTTCGCGCTCAAGGGCGTCGAGCGGCCGTTCCCGCTGGACATCGTGCCCCGGATCATCGCCGCCGACCAGTGGCGCACCGTCTCGGCCGGCGTCGCCCAGCGGGTACGCGCGTTGGAGGCGTTCCTCGCCGACATCTACGGTCCGGCCCGGGTGCTCGCCGACGGCGTGGTGCCCCGCCGGCTGGTGGTGACCAGCGCCCACTTCCACCGGGAGGCGGCCGGCATCGTGCCGCACAACGGGGTGCGCATCCACGTCGCCGGAGTCGACCTGATCCGCGACGAGCAGGGCACCTTCCGGGTCCTGGAGGACAACGTACGGGTGCCGTCCGGGGTCAGCTACGTGATGGAGAACCGGCGGGCGATGGCCCACGTACTGCCGGAGGTCTTCGCCTCGACCCGGATCCAGCCGGTGGAGTCCTATCCGGCGCAACTGTTGCGGGCGCTGCGGGCCGCCGCACCGGCCGGCGTCGTCGACCCGACGGTGGTGGTGCTCACCCCCGGGGTGCACAACTCGGCCTACTTCGAGCACGCGCTGCTGGCCCGGGAGATGGGCGTCGAGCTGGTCGAGGGGCGCGATCTGGTCTGCGTCGGCAACGACGTGGCGATGCGTACCACCGGCGGCGAGCAGCGGGTCGACGTGATCTACCGGCGGATCGACGACGACTTCCTCGACCCGGTGCACTTCCGGGCCGACTCGGTGCTCGGCGTCGCCGGGCTGCTCAACGCGGCCCGCGCCGGCCGGGTCACCATCGCCAACGCGGTCGGCAACGGCGTCGCCGACGACAAGCTGCTCTACACGTACGTGCCGGAGCTGATCCGCTACTACCTGGCCGAGGAGCCGATCCTGCCGAACGTCGAGACGTACCGCCTCGATGACGGCCCGGACGTGCTCGACCACGTCCTCGACCGGCTCGATCAGCTGGTGCTCAAGCCGGTCGACGGCTCCGGTGGCGCCGGCATCGTGATCGGTTCCCAGGCCAGCGACGAGGAGCTGGCTCAGGTCCGGGAGCGGATCCTGATCGACCCGCGCGGCTGGATCGCCCAGCGCGAGGTGGCGCTGTCGATGGTGCCGACGCTGATCGGCAACCGGCTGCGGGCCCGGCACGTCGACCTGCGCCCGTTCGCGGTCAACGACGGCGAACGGGTCTGGGTGCTGCCCGGCGGGCTGACCCGGGTGGCGTTGCCCGAAGGCGCCCTGGTGGTCAACTCCAGCCAGGGCGGTGGCTCCAAGGACACCTGGGTGCTGGCGTCGCCGACCGCAACGCCGCACCCGGACGACGCGCCGGTGCTCGCCGACCTGACCGTCGGCGGTGTCGACCAGTCACCGGCCGCGCCGACCCCGGACCCCGGCCCCGGCATCGCCGAGACCTCCGCCCGACAGCAACAGCAGCAACAGCAACAGCAGGAACAGGGACGACAGGTACGCGGGGAGGGCGGTCGATGCTGAGCCGGATCGCCGAGTCGCTCTACTGGATCGGCCGGTACGTGGAGCGGGCCGAGGACACCTCCCGCATCCTCGACGTACACCTGCACCGGATCATCTCCGATCCGTGGGTGGCCGAGGAGACCGCCTGCCGGTCGCTGCTCGGCGTGATGGGCGTCGACGTCGACGACCAGCCGGTGTCGTCGGCGCGGCTCGTCGGTCTGCTCGGCCTCGACGGACAAAACGCCAGCTCGGTCGTCGGGTCGCTGGCCGCCGCCCGGGAAAACGCCCGTGGCGCCCGGGAGACGATCTCATCGGAGATGTGGGAGTGCCTCAACGCCACCTGGCACGGGCTGCCGGGTGCCCGCCGTCGGGTCGAGCAGCAGGGGGTGCACACGTTCTTCCGTTGGACCCGGGAACGCTGCGCGTTGATGGCCGGGCTCACCGACGCCACCATGAGCCGCGACGAAGGCTGGCTGTTCCTGGTGCTCGGGCGCAACATCGAACGGGTCGACATGACCGCCCGGCTGCTCTCCACCCACGTACGGGCCGGTGGCAGCATTCCGTCCTGGTTGACCCTGCTGCGCTCCTGCGGTGCCTGGGAGACCTTCCTGCGCACCTACCGTGGCTCGCTGGACGACCAGCACGCCGCCGAGTTCCTGCTGCTGGACCGGCTGTTCCCCCGGTCGGTGTTCGCCGCGTTGACCGCCGCCGAGTCCTGCCTGGCCGAGCTGGAACGGACCGCCGGCACCGGGCCGACCGGCCGGTCCGGGGCGGTCACCGACGCGCAGCGGATCATCGGGCGGGCCCGGACCAACCTGGAGTTCCGCGGCGCCGACGAACTCCTCGCCGACCTGGCCGCCGTACTGGACAGCCTGGAGCGCACCTGTTCGCATCTCAACGACGCGGTGTCCCGGCGGTACTTCCGGCAGACCGCGGCGGTGCTCTGGCTTCCGGAGGCGGTGGCGTGAGCGTGCACTCCTGGCGGCTGAAGGTGGAGCACCGCACCGGGTTCAGCTACGCCGGTCCGGTCGGGTCGTCGTACAACGAGGCCCGGATGTCGCCGCGTAACGAGGCCCGCCAGGCGGTGCTGGAGGCCCGGGTCGAGGTCTTCCCGCCGGCCCGGACCTACCGGTACGAGGACTACTGGGGCACCGGGGTGACCGCCTTCGACGTGCACTCCCCGCACGACGCGCTGGAGGTCGCCGCGATCTCCACGGTGGAGACCCTGCCGCCGGGGGATCTGCTCGACGCGGCGGACTCGGCCGGCTGGGCCGATCTCGCCCGACCGGAGCAGGTGGACCAGTGGCACGAGTTCCTGCTGCCCACTCCGCGTACCGCCGTGGACGAGGAGCTGACCGCGTTGGCCGAGTCGGTGCGGGCCGACCACCCGACCCCGCACGCCGCCGCGTTGGCGATCTGTGAGCAGGTCCGCGAGCAGGTCGCCTACACCACGGGTTCGACCGGGGTGCAGACCGACGCGGTGCACGCCTGGCGGCAACGAAAAGGCGTCTGCCAGGACATCAGCCACCTGGTGGTCGGCCTGCTGCGGGTCACCGGCACGCCGGCCCGGTACGTCTCCGGCTACCTGCACCCCAGCCCGGACGCGGCGACCGGCGAACGGGTCGTCGGGCAGAGCCACGCCTGGGTGGAGTGGTGGGCCGGCCGGTGGACGGCGTTCGACCCGACCAACGGGATCCCGGTAGGCGAGCGGCACGTGGTGGTCGGCCGGGGCCGGGAGTACGGCGACGTGCCACCACTTAAAGGGGTGTACGCCGGCCCGGCGAACACCGGTCAGGGCGTCGAGGTGGCGATCACCCGGCTGCGCTGAACCGGCCCGCTGCCGAGCCCGACCGCCGTACCACGGTCACCAGCTGCCGGCTACCGGCAGTCCTTCGGTGTAGCCGGCGGTGCTCTGCACCCCGACGACCGCCCGGTCGTGGAACTCGGTCAGGGTCGGCGCCCCGACGTAGGTGCAGGCACTGCGTACCCCGGCGACGATCTCGTCGATCAGGTCCTCGACGCCGGGCCGGGCCGGGTCGAGGAACATCCGCGCCGCCGAGATCCCTTCCTCGAAGACCGCCTTGCGGGCCCGATCGAATGGGCTGTCGTCGGCGGTACGGGCGCTGACCGCCCGGGCCGACGCCATGCCGAAGCTTTCCTTGTAGCGGCGGCCGTCGGGGTCGGTGTAGAGGTCGCCGGGCGACTCGTAGGTGCCGGCGAACCAGGACCCGATCATCACGTTGGCCGCACCGGCGGCCAGGGCGAGCGCCACGTCGCGCGGGTGCCGCACCCCGCCGTCGGCCCAGACGTGCCGCCCGCGTCGGCGGGCCGCCGCCGCGCATTCCAGCACGGCGGAGAACTGCGGCCGGCCGACCCCGGTCATCATCCGGGTGGTGCACATCGCGCCCGGCCCGACGCCGACCTTGACGATGTCGGCACCGGCGTCGATCAGGTCGTCGACCCCGGCGGCGGTGACCACGTTGCCGGCCACCACCGGCACCGCCGGGTCCAGTTTGCGCACCGCGCGGACTGCGGCCAGCATCCGTTCCTGATGGCCGTGCGCGGTGTCCACCACGATGGTGTCCACCCCGGCGGCGAGCAGCGCGGTGGCCTTGCCGGTGACGTCGCCGTTGATGCCCACGGCGGCGGCCACCCGCAACCGGCCGTCGGCGTCGACTGCCGGCCGGTACAGGGTGGCGCGCAGCGCGCCGGCCCGGGTCAGCACCCCGACCAGCCGGCCGGCGTCGTCGACCACCGGCGCGGCCCGCCGCCGGCCCTGCGCCATCAGGTCGAATCCGGTACGCGGGTCGGTGGTCTCCGGCACGGTCAACGGCTCGCGTGACATCACGTCGCGCAGCTGAGCGAAACGGTCGACGCCGGCGCAGTCGGACTCGGTGACGATGCCGACCGGACGCCCGGCCTCGACCACGATCACCGCGCCGTGGGACCGCTTGGGCAGCAGGTGGATCGCGTCGCCGACGGTGTCGGTGAGAGCCAGGGTCAACGCCGTGTCGTGCACCAGGTGCCGCCGCTTGACCCAGGCGACCACCTCGGCGATCACCTCGATCGGGATGTCCTGCGGGATCACCGCCAGACCACCCCGCCGGGCGACGGTCTCGGCCATCCGCCGGCCGGCCACCGCGGTCATGTTGGCGGCGACGATCGGAATCGTGGTGCCGGTGCCGTCCGTGGTGGCCAGGTCGACGTCGAGGCGGGACGCCACGTCGGAGCGGTTGGGCATCAGGAAGACGTCGTTGTAGGTGAGCTCGTGCCCGCCGGGCACGTCGGAAGTGAACCGCACCCGGCCATCATGCCCTCCCGGGCAGCCCGGCGCGGTAGTTCCGGAGCCGATCGCGAGCACAGCAGGTCCAGGTCATGCCCTGGCGATCAAGAGTCGGAGACGTTTCCTCAGAACTTCTGAAAGCGAATCCCCAGGCGATCCTCAGCATTCCCTCAAGTTCCGGCATCGTCCTCCGTAGATGATTCCTGACGGTCGACCGCTGTGCGACCGAATGTTTCGAGGTGGGAAGAGGTAGCCGCTGATGTCTGCGAGTCGCGCTGTTCACCGTCGCCGTCCGATGCGGACGGTGGGGACGTTCGTCCGGTGGCGGCGGTGGGCGGGTGGGGTCGCGGTGGTGGTCGCGGCGCTGGTGGGGTTGTCGTCGTCGGTGCCGCCGGGTGCGGTGCCGGCGGACGGTGGGTTCCCGGTGGGGTGGTTGTCGTCGTGGTTGACGGGTCGGTCGGGGTGGTTGCCGTGGGGTGGGCCGGGGGTGGAGTTGCCGGCGGCGCGGGTCGGTGACGGTGCGGGTGCGGGTGGGTATGTGGGGTCGGCGGTGACGCGGGCGTCGGGTGGGGCGGGTTCGGCGCAGCGGTTGGTGAACGGTCTGTCGGGGTTCGCTGGGGAGCCGGTGGTGGGTGAGTCGGTGACGCCGGTGACGGTGGGCCGGTTCGATCCGGAGTCGAGTGTGCGGGACGCGGTGGCGTCGGGGCCGGACGCGGACGTGTACGCCAACGCGGATGGTTCGACGACGGCGGAGTTGAGTACGGGGCGGGTCAACTACGAGGCGGCGGATGGTTCGTGGCGGCCGGTGGACTCGACTCTGGTGCGTCGGGGTGACCGGTGGGTGGTGCGGGAGAACTCGCTGGGAGTGTCGCTGGCCGGTACGTCGGCGGGTGGTGCGCCGGTGGAGTTGTCGCTGCCGGGTGGCGGGTCGGTGGGCTGGGGTCTGGCTGGTGCGGCGGCGGTGGTGCCGGCGGTCGACGGCAGGACGGCCACGTATCCGGAGGTGTTCGCGGACACCGATCTGGAGGTGGTGGCGCGGGCGGACGGGGTGCAGCAGGGGCTGGTGCTGGCGTCGCCGCAGGCGGGGTCGGAGTGGGTGTTTCCGCTGACGCTGGACGGTGTGTCGGTCCGCGCCGGTGACGGTGGGTCGGTCGATGTGGTCGACGACGCCGGGTCGGTGGTGGCGTCGATCCCGCCGGCGGTCATGCAGGATTCGTCGGTCGATCCGCAGACGGGGCTGCCGGCGCGGTCGCCGGCGGTGGCGATGGAGCTGGTGGAGGTCGACGGTGGCCCGGCGCTGAAGCTGGTGGCCGACCGGGAGTGGTTGACGGATCCGGCGCGGGTGTTCCCGGCGCGGGCGGACGTGGGCGCGCTGATCTCGACGAGCGGAGACGTGTTCGTCGACACCGATCCGGACACCGGCCCGGCCGTGCAAAACGGTGACCGTCTCGCGATCGGTAACCGGGACGGCGTCCTGTCCCGGACGTTTCTCAAGTTCACCATCCCAGCGGAGTTTGCGAAGTCGGGCTGGTTCATCTCCTCGGCGAACCTGCGGCTGTACCTGAACTACCGGGCGAGGTGTGACGTCCAACGGATCAAGGTCGGGCTGGTCGAGGAGGAGTGGACGGTCGGTGATCTGCGGACCGCAGCCCATCCGGGCCCGAAGATCGATCTGGGGCCGAACCACTACAGGTACTACACCGACAACGGGCGGGCGTGTGAGAACCCGAACGCGAATCCGTCCGTCGGCCAGTGGGTCGAGGTCGATGTCCGTGACCTGATTTCGGGCTGGGCGCTCGGTCAGCCGAATCTTGGTCTGGCGTTGTTGGACGAGGAGGACTTGTCTGCGGCGGCGGCGGCCTTGTTCGCCTCGGCGAACTATGCCGGTGGTGACTACGCGCCGCGGTTGCAGCTGACCTTGTCGAACAATCTGCCGCCGCAGGTGGATCAGCGGGCGCCGGCCCACGGTGCGGTGGTGTCGACGTTGACACCCCGGTTGTATGTGCGCGGCCGCGATTTCGACGAGTCCGGCACCGTGCGCTACAAGGTCTGGATCTACGACAGCGCCGGGACCCTCATCCACGTCAACGAGGGCACCAAGTCGTACTACGACGTCCCGGTCGGGTTGTTGGAGACGAACAAGCAGTACTCGTGGGCGGTGCAGCCGTTCGACGGGGCTGTCTACGGCGCCCGCTATCCAAAGTACGTGTTCTATACGCGGATGCCGCAGCCGGCGTTGGGGTCCCGGCTGGTGCAGAACCCAGGGGTGGGCTATCACCCGGAGATCGGCAACTACACGTCGGCGGTGACGGACGCGCAGGTGACGGGGGTGGGGCCGGCGCTGGAGATCACCCGGTCGTACAACACTCTGGACACCCGGCGGTCGGGGGCGTTCGGGCAGGGCTGGTCGAGTCTGTTGGACGCGCGGGTGACCGAGCGGACCAACTCGGCGGGTGCGGTGCTGGGTGTGGTGGTGCGGTATCCGGACGGGTCGGAGGCGGTGTTCGGGCCGGGGTCGGACGGGTCGTTCGTGGCGCCGCCGGGGCGGTACGAGGTGCTGACCGCGGTAAAGTCCGGTTCGTCGGTGACCGGGTACCGGTTGACCGTCAAGCACGGGACGACGTACGTGTTCTCCCGCGCGGCCGGGGGTGGCGCGTTCAAGGTCACGTCGGTGACGGACGCCAACGACCAGACCTTGACGTTGACCTACAACGGCAGCGGACTGGTGTCGAAGCTGACCAACGCGTCGGGGCGGTCGTTGGCGTTGACGTGGGCGGGGACGGCGAGTCCGTCGGTCGGGTCGCATGTGACGAAGGTGACGACGGACGCGCCGACCGCCGGTGGCAGTGGCTACGTGTGGACGTACACGTACGGCAACCATGACCGGTTGACGAAGGTGTGTCCGCCGACGGCGTCGTGCACCACGTACACCTGGGGTAACAGCGCCAACCAGGGGGCGAACGCGGTGCTGAACCACGCGCCGTCGTCGTACTGGCGGTTGAACGAACCGTCCGGGTCGACCCTGGCGGCCAGCAGCGTGCTGGACAACGGCGGCACCGACGTGGCGTTCTACGAGGGTACGACGCCGGGTGGGGTGCCGGGGGTGTGGCCGGGGTCGACGTCGACGTCGACCGCCTTCGACGGCACGTCGTCGCGGGTGCGGCTGCCGAGCGGGCTGGTCAACGACAGCGCGTACCAGTCGGTCAGTCTGTGGTTCCGGACGGGGACGGCGTCCCGGGCGGGGGTGTTGTTCTCGTACCAGCATGATCCGATCTCGGACGGTACGACGTCGCGCAACTACACGCCGTCAATCTATGTCGGGTCGAGTGGGAAGTTGCACGCGAAGTTCTACGACGGCAACTCGACGACGATGCAGTCGTCCGGTCGGGTGGACGACGGGCAGTGGCATCACGTCGTGCTGGCCGGGGCCGGATCGAGTCAGTCGCTGTATGTGGACGGGCTCCGGCACGCGGGCCGCAACGGCCTGATCGAGATGTTCGACGTGGGTGGGTCGGCGCATGAGTACGTGGGTGCGGGTTTCGTCGGCGGGAACTGGCCGGACCAGCCGCATCATGGTTCGCCGAACTACCACGGGCATGCGAACTTCTTCGACGGGCAGATCGCCGATGTGGCGTTCTTCGACCGGACGTTGACCTCGGCCGAGGTCACTGAGATCAACGCGACGGCGCGGGGTCAGAGCCGGCAGTTGTCGAAGGTGACCAGCCAGGAAGGCAGGACGCTGGCGTCGTTGTCGATGGACTCGGTGACCGGGAAGCTGGCGTCGGTGACCGACAGCAACGGTGGGACCTGGGCGTTGGGGACGCCGCGGGTGGCGGGGACGAGCGGGGTGTATGCGGCGGCTGTGCTGGGGTCGGCGCCGACGGACTACTGGCGGTTGCGGGATGCGGCCGGTGTGGAGGCGGTCAACGAGACCTGGCAGTCCGCCGCGACGTTCAGTTCGGTGACGTTGGGGGCGGCGGGTCCGTTCGCGGACGGCACGGCGGTGTCGTTCGACGGGGAATCGTCGCTGGTGTCGGTGCCGGGGGAGCGGGTGGCGCCGGCCGGGACGCGGTCGCAGGAGCTGTGGTTCAGGACCACTGGTACCGGCGATGTGCTGGCGGGGGCGCAGGACGCGGCGGTGGACGGGACGCCGTCGGTGGGATCGCCGGTGTTGTGGATCGACTCCGACGGCCGGTTGCGGGGGTTGTCGGCGTCGGTGGACCCGACCGGGCCGTTGACGTCGGGGCTCGCCGGCAAATGCGCCGAGTTGGCGGCCAACGGCACGAAGGTGCAACTGAGCACCTGCGACGGTGCGACGGCGCAGAGCTGGCGCTACGTCGGCAGCAGCCGGCAGCTGCGTCGAGGTGACAAGTGTCTGGGCCTGGCAGGTCAGGCGACCGGCAACGGCACCCTGGTCCAGGCGCAGACCTGTTCGAGCAGCGCCAACCAGAAGTGGGAAACGTCCGGGAACGGTTGGCGCAACTCGGGGGCGGGCCGGTGCCTGGAGGTGCCCGGCTCGTCGGCCACGGACGGTACCCAGTTGGCGATCCGCAACTGCAACGACCAGACGAACCAGCGGTGGGCGTTGGCGTTGGTGTCGGCGGCGCCGGTCAACGACGGCAAGTGGCACCACGCGGTGCTGACCAAGACCGCCGCCGGCGACGACACCGTCCAGGCGTTGTACCTGGACGGGGTGCGGGTGCAGTCCAGCACCGGTGCCCTGGCCGGCGGGGTCGAAAGGCTCAGTCACGGGTATCTGGGTGCGGGGTACACAGGCAACGGTTGGCCGGGGCTGCCCGCGGAATCGACGGCGTACTACGCGGGTTCGTTGGCGGAGGTCGCGCTCTACGACCGGACGTTGAGCGCGGACGAGGTGGCGTTGCACTACCAGTCGGTGGGTCGGACCGTGCCGTTGGTGGTGACCGCGGCGGGCGACGGGGCTGCCGAAGCCCGGTTGTCGGAGACAGCGGCGGGTGGGCTGCCGGCTGAGGAGTTGCCGCCGGGTGCGGTGCAGGTCGACGCGGCGGCGGAGCACGTGCAGACGACGACGGTGTCGAACCCGGTGAAGATCGTGTCGGTGACCGACCCGGGCGGCAACGAGGTGTCGTATTCGTACGACCTGGTGTCGGGGCGGAAGGTGTCGCAGACCGACGCGTTGGGTCAGACGACGTTGTACGGCTATGACACGGGTGGGTTCACGAGTCTGGTGTACGACCCGAACGGGATCGTGACCCGGTCGGTGCAGGACGAGCGGGGCAACACGGTCCAAGAGGTGACCTGCCAGGACCAGACCGCCGACAAGTGCTCCAGCAGCTACTACACCTACACCTTGTACAGCAGCGACCCGACGCACCCGAAGAGCGACCGGCTGACCCACGTGCGGGGGCCGGGCTCGCAGAGCGCCCAGGACGACACCTACCTGACGACGTACGCCTACGACAACTACGCGGGCAACCTGCGCAGCGTGACGGACCCGCTCGGCCGGGAGACAGAGATCGAATACACCGACGGTACGGATGTGCCTGCGGTCGACGGTGGACCCGCCCCGGCCGGTCTGCCGTGGAATGTGTTGGATCCGTCGAAGGGGTGGATGGCGATCACGTACACCTCGGCGGGTGACGTGGCGAAGGTGTCGGACGCGGCGGGGGCGGAGACGACGTTCACGTACGACGGGTTGGGTCGGACGTTGACGGAGACGGTGGTGACGTCGTCGTTTCCGCAGGGGCGGACGACGTCGTACACGTACGACTCGGTGGGTCGGGTGGTGACGCGGACGGGTCCGGTGGTGACGGACCGGGTGTCGGGTGCGGTGCATCGGGCGGTGACGTGTTTCTCGTACAGCGTGGACGGGTTCCTGGTGGGGGAGCGGGTCAGTGACGCGTCGGGTGGGGATGTAGCCCGGGTCAGTACCTGGTCGTACGACGGGCACGGTCGTCGGTCGGCGTCGGTGGACGCCGAGGGCGCGGTGACCGGTTACGGCTATGACGTGTACGGGCACCTGGTGGAGCAGACCGATCCGGACGGGGTGGTGAACGCCTACGAGGTGGATGTCAACGGGAATGTGCTGTCGCGGACGGTGAAGGGGTTCACCGGGGATCCGAACGATCCGACGGATCCGGTGGATCTGGTGGTGGAGTCGAACGTGTACGACCCGGCGGGTCGGTTGGCGTCGAGCACCGACGCGATGGGCTATGTGACGCGGTACACGTACACCGATGACGGGCGGACGGCGTCGGTGGTCCGGTCGGACGGTGACAGCTCGTTCCTGTTGGAGGGCAACGGCTACGACGAGGCGGGGAACCTGGTCGAGCAGGTCACCGACAACGGTGCGACGGTGACGGCGTACGAGTACGACGCTGCGGGTCGGCAGGTGCGTAGTGTGCTGGATCCGGGCGGCCTGGCGCGGGTGACCGAGGTGGCGTTGTCGCCGGCCGACCGGGTGTTGTCACGGGTGGATCGGGACGCTGCGGGGGAGGCGCTGTCGGTCGTCGACTACGCGTATGACGTGTTGGGTCGTCCGGTGTCGCAGACGGGTTACCTGTCGGCGGACCGGTCGGTGACGCCGGTGGCGCGTTGGCGGTTGGACGAGACGGGTGGGACGACGGCCGCTGACTCGGCGGGTAACAGTCCGGGTACGGCCACGGACGTGGCCTGGGCGTCGGATCCCGAGCGGGGTCGGGTCGCGTCGTTCGATGGTTCGTCGTCGTTGATCACGACCGATGTACCGGTGGTGGACACCACCCGGCCGTACACGGTCGCCGTCTGGGTGCGATTGGACGATCTGCGGGCGCCCGTCTCGGTGCTGGCGATGCCCGGCCGCGCCCGGACGAGCGTGTCCGGGTGGGGCGGACCGGCGTTCGCGCTCAACTACGACCACACCGACGACGCATGGCGGGCGCTGACGAACGAGCAACTCGTGTTCAAAGGCGGCGGCGTACTACAACGCCGCCGCACCTTCGGGCAGGGCTCGACACAGGCGGGCAAGTGGCAGCACCTGGCGGTGGGCGTGGACCCGCAGGCCGGCCGGTGGATTGTGTTCCTCGACGGCGAGAAAGTCGACGATTTCACCGGCAGCAGCTTCCACAGCGTGGCGGCTGGCGGGGTGCGGATCGGCTCGGGCCTCGAGGGAGCGATCTCTGATCTGCAGGTGTATCAGGGGGTGCCGGACGACGACGGCTGGGCCGCCGGGGTGATGGCGGGCACGGTGCCGGCGGCGGACGCGGGGGTGTCGCGGACCAGTTACGTGGTCGACAACGCGGGTCTTGCCACCTCCGTGACGGACCCGTTGGGTCAGGCGACGTTCGTGGAGTACGACGAGGCCGACCGGCCGGTGGTGACGACGGGTCCGGCGGTGCAGTCGGAGTCGGGTGAGTTGGATGGTCCGGTGGTGTCGGCCCGGCCGGTGGCCCGGGTTGGCTACAACACGTTCGGTGAGGTGGTTGCGGAGTCGGATCCGAACGGGGCGGTGACGACGTTCGGGGTGGATCGGGTGGGTCGGCCGGTGGAGGTGCGGTTGCCGGCGTACACCCCGCCGGGCGGGTCGACGCCGGTGACCCCGGTCGCGTCGGCGGTGTACGACAGCCTCGGTCAGGTGGTGTCGCAGACGGATCCGCTTGGCCGGGTCACGGAGTTCGACTATGACCAGTTGGGTCGGGTGGTGACCCAGGTGGCGCCGGACGACGGCACCACGACGGCGCGCTACGACCTGATGGGCAATCTGCTGGCGACGACGGATCCGACGGGTGCGGTGGCCGGTAGTGGTTACGACTTCCTGGGTCGGGTCACGAGTGTGAGTGAGGCGGTGCGGCAGACCGGTCAGGTGCACACCAGCACGGTGGGTTATGACGGGGCGGGTCGGTTGTCGTCGGTGCGGTCGCCGGCGGGGGTGACGGTCGGGTACGGGTACAACGCGGCCGGTGAGGTGACGGGTGTGGTCGACGGCGCGGGGCAGACCCGCGGTGTCGTCTACGACGGGCTGGGCCGGCCGGTGAAGGAAATCAATCCGGACGGTACGTACACGACAACGGGTTATGACATGTTGTCGCGGCCGGTGTCTGCGGCGGCGTTCCGGGCGTCCGGTGGGGCGGCGTTGGCGACGGCGGCCTGGTCGTATGACGCGGCGGGCAACGTGGTGTCGGCGACGGACGCACGGGGCACGGTGACCCGGTTCGGCTACGACGCGGCGGGGTTGTTGCGGACGCAGCGGGAGCCGGTGGACGCGGCGACGACGATCGAGTCGACGTTCGGCTACGACCTGGCCGGCAACGCGACGCGGTTCACCGATGGGGAGGGGCGGGCGTTCCGAACCACCTACACCGTGTGGGGGTTGCCGCAGTCGCGGATCGAGCCGGCCACGGCCGCGCACCCGAACGCGGCGGACCGCACGTTCACCACGGTGTACGACGCGGCCGGTCAGCCGGTGTCGCAGCGCGCCCCGGGCGGGGTGACCCGGACCCTGGTCTACGACGACGCCGGCCGGCTGGTGCGTCAGTCCGGGTCGGGTGCAGAGGCCACGACGGTGGACCGGACGTACGGCTACGACGCGGCGGGTCGGTTGGTGGAGTTCTCCGCGCCGGGGGACACCAATCAGGTCGTGTACGACGACCGGGGGTTGCCGTTGTCGGTGACCGGCCCGTCGGGGGACGCGGCGTTCACCTATACGGCGGACGGGTTGATGGCGTCGCGGGACGACGCGGCGGGGTTGACGCAGTACGGGTATGACGGTGCGGGCCGGCTTGCGTCGGTGGACAACGCCGACATGGGTACCGCCATCGGCTACACGTACGACGTGATGTCGGCGGTGTCGTCGATGACGTTCGGGACGTCGGGGAACCGGCGGGTGTTCGCTTATGACGATCTGCACCGGTTGACCAGCGACCGGCTGGTGTCGTCGGGTGGGTCGACGATCGCGTCGATCACGTACGGCTGGGACGCCAACGGTAACGAGACCAGTAGGACGGTCACCCGTGGGTCGTCGACGACCAGCAACACCTACACCTACGATCTGGCGGATCGGTTGACGTCGTGGGACGACGGGAACACGACCGTCGGCTACCGCTACGACAGGGCGGGCAACCGGACCGGGGTCGGTGACGTCGACTACGTGTACGACGCCCGTAACCGCCTCGTATCGGACAGTACCGGTGTCGGCTACCAGTACACGGCGCGGGGCACCCGCAGCGCGGCCGGTGGGGCGAGGACTGTGTCGGACGCGTTCGACCAGGTGGCCGAGCACACCCCGGCCGGCGGTAACGCCCGGGTGTTCGACTACGACGCGTTGGGTCGGGCGTTCCGGGACGGCTGGCAGTACACCGGTCTCGGTAACCACCTCGCCCGGGACAGTTCCAACGCGTTCTTCACCCGGGACCCGGGCGGTGGTGTGGTCGGGGCGCGGCACAACAACACCCGCCGGTTGGTGTGGACGGATCTGCACGGTGATGTGGTCGCTCAGCTGAACCCCGCCGGGGCGTCGGTGACCGGCAGCCGTACGTACTCGCCGTTGGGTGAGGTGACTGCGGACAGCGGCATGGTCGGTGACCTCGGCTACCAGTCGGAGTGGACCGACGTGCGTAGTGGGCAGGTCAACATGCATGCCCGCTGGTACGACCCGGTCACGGCGCAGTTCGGTGCCCGGGACAGCCTGACCGTCAGCCCGGTGCCGGACTCGATCCGGGCCAACCGCTACCAGTACGGCGACGGCAGCCCGTTGACCGTGGTCGACCCCACCGGCCACGTCGGAGAACCGTTCGCGAGGTCGTGGGACGACTTTACCGACTGGGTCGGCGACCGGTACGAAGACATCGAGGACGCCTACCACGACACCGTCGACTGGTTCGGCGACCGGTTCGAAGACTTCACCGACTGGGTCGGCGACGGCCTGGAGGCGGCCAACAGGTGGACACAGGAGCAGCTCGTCGAGGCGGGCAACGCCATCAGGCAGACGGTGGAGCAGAACTATCAGGATCTGATCAAGGCCGGTGAGGCGCTGATAGCCGCCGCCGAACAGGTGGGCCAGTGGGCCCGTACGGCCCGGGACTGGATCGTCGAACACAAGGCCGAGATCGTCGGCGCGATCGTCGGCATGGTCGTCGAGGCCGGCTGCCTGGTCGCGATCGGTTGGACCGGGGTCGGCGTGGTCGCCTGCGGCATGGTCGGCGGTATCACCGGTGCCCTGGTCACCGGCGGCATGCAGGGCAAGACCGGCATGGAGCTGCTGCAGGACGCGGTGATCGGCGGCCTGGCCGGTGGTCTCGGTGCTGCCCTGCCGATGATGGGCCCGGTCGCCGGCAAGGCGTTGAGCAAGGCCGCCTCCACCGGGGCGAAGAAGCTCGCCGGCACGAGCCTCGGCAAGGCCGCCGCCCGGGTCGGCGCGAAGGCCGTCGCCGGGGCCCGGTCGTTCAGCCGGGCGGTCAGCCGCAAGGCCGACGACGCGTCCCGGGCGGTGTCCCGCGGCACCAACCGGTCCACCCAGGAGGCCGCCGAGCGGGCCGACGATGCCGCCCGGGCTGGTGGCAGCCGGGCCGACGATGCCGCCCGGACTGGTGGCAGCAGGGCCGACGACGTCGCCGACGGGAGGGCGGACGGGGCCGCCAGCTGCATGCTGCACAGTTTCGCCCCGGACACCCGGGTACGGATGGCCGACGGCAGCAGCAAGCCGATCGCCGAGGTCGAGCTCGACGACGAGGTGCTGGCCACCGACCCGGCGACGGGGCGGACCACCGCCCGGCCGGTGCGGGTGCTGCACCGCCACGCCGACCGGGAGTTGACCGATGTCACGGTCACCGACACGGAGACCGGTGAGAGCACGGTCGTCGAGACGACCGCGCACCACCCGTTCTGGACCGCCACCACCAACCGGTGGACCGACGCCGAAGATCTGCGCCCCGGTGACCGGCTGCGTAGCCCGGACGGCGAAACCACCCAGCGGGTCGCGGCGGTACGGGTGTGGACCGGCCTGAAGTGGATGAACGACCTCACCGTCGCCGGCGACCACACCTACTATGTGGTGGCAGCCGACCGGCCGGTGCTGGTGCACAACTGCAGCCGGAAGACCACGTTGCTCGGCCGGTTCGCGGACATCAAGCGGTACATGCTCGAAAAGCCCAGCGGAGCCTTTGACGCGGACTTCCTGAACATCAGGGGGACGTTGAACAACGGCAAGGGTGGCGTGGGTGGCTGGAACTGGACGCGTAACAAGCGGTTCATCAACGATGCCTTCGCCAACGGCAACGAGGTGCGGATCGTGACCAACCCCAACGTTCCGAACTATGCGGGTGGGAACGTGTTCCAGCGGGAGTTGAAGTACCTTCGGGACAAGGGGTACGGGTGGGCGCCCGTGGGTGACCACTGGTTGGTCACCAAGGTCCGACCGTAGGAGAAGGTCCGACCGTAGGAGACAGTCCCGGTCGGGGTGACCGGGGTGGAAGGTGGACGTGCGGTGGCTGGTAAGGGGTTCGTCACCGTCCAGAAGTCGTTCGCCGAGGAAGCGGGAACCGCGTTCAGCTTCCTCGGCGACGAGTTCGGGCTGGTCGGACCGGTGTACGACGATGTCGTCCTGCAGACCGTCACGTTCACCTCGCCGGTGGCCCGGTACGCCGTCATGCTCGACCCGGCCGACAAGCTCGTGCTGACCCAGGTCGCGATGGACGTCGGCGCCAAGACCCTGGTCGCCGACCTGCCGGATCTTGTCGCGGCCGCGGGACTCGGCCCACGTAACCAGGTCTCGCGGTCCGCGCATACGCTGACCAGCCTCCGGAAGGCCCTGACCGGGCAGGCCAAGTACCTCAGGGCGCTTCACCTGCGGATCGGAGCCGAGTCGGCGCTGACCCTGCTACGCGCGGCAAACGGCCGCGAGTGGAGTCGCCGGCAGCACTGATGAGTGGACGCGCCTTGGGCGCGTTGATCGGCTGCTCCAGCTTCATCGCCGCCGGCACCACGCACTCTGTCCATCATGCCTGGCCGGCTGCTGGCGCGCGCTCAGCGCTTCCCTGGTTTTCCCCAACGGCTTCCTCAGATTTCCCTCAATACTCGGCGGCCCCGAGCCGGCACGATCTGTTCCTGGTCCTAACTGGGCGAACGGCGTACCGCAGCGAGAAAGGCCGCCACCGATGGGAACGAGCCAGGATCCGCACCGCCGTCGTCGAACGGGGACCACCCGGACGTTCGCCCGGTGGCGGCGGTGCGCCGGTGGAGTCGCGGTGGTGGCCGCCGCGCTGGTGGGGTTGTCATCGTCGGTGCCGCCGGGGGCGGTGCCCGCCGACGGTGAGTTTCCGGTGGGTTGGCTGACGTCGTGGATCACCGATCGGCCGGGCTGGTTGCCATGGGGCGGCCCGGCGACGGCTGAGCTCCCGGTGTCGCCGGTCGGCGACGGTGCCGGCCCCGGCGGGTACTCCTCGGCGGCGGCAACCCGGGCCGCCGGCGGGGCGGGCGCACCGCAGCGGCTGGTCGACGGGTTGCCGGGGTACGCCGGTCAGCCGGCGGTGGACGAATCGGTGACACCGGTGACGGCGGCGCGCCACGACCCGGCGACGAGCCGCCGCGACGCCCGGTCGTCACGGTCGACCATGACCGTGTACGACAACGCCGACGGTTCGACGACGGCGCAGCTGAGCACCGGTCAGGTCAACTACCGGGCGGCGGACGGGTCGTGGCGGCCGATCGATCCGACCCTGGTGCGTCGGGGTGACCGGTGGGGGGTCACCGACAACCCGATGGGGGTGTCACTGGGGTCGACATCCGGTACGGCTGCGGCGTCCGGGGCGGGGGCAGCGGCATCCGGCACGGCGGCGGGGGAGCCGCTGGTCGAGTTGCCGCTGCCCGGCGGTGGCGTACTCGGGTGGAGCCTGGCCGACGCGGCGGCGGTGACCCCGGAGGTCGACGGCGCGACGGCAACGTACCGGCAGGTGCTGCCCGGCACGGACCTGGAGCTGGTGGCCCGGCCGGACGGGGTGAAGGAGACGCTGATCCTGGCGTCGCCGCAGGCCGGGTCGGCGTGGGTGTTCCCGCTGACGCTGCGGGGGGTGACGGCCCGCATCTCCTCGGCCGGGTCGGTCGAGCTGGTCGACGACGCGGGCACCGTCGTGGCGTCGATCCCGCCGGCGTACATGGAAGACTCGTCGGTGGACGCGAAGACCGGGCTGCCGGCGCGGTCGGCGGCCGTCGCGATGGAGCTGACCGAGGTCGACGGCGGGCCGGCACTGAAACTGATCGCCGACCGGTCCTGGCTCGCCGACCCGGCACGGGTCTTCCCGGTACGGGTGGATCCGACGGTCACCACCGGCCCCGACGGGGACGTGTTCGTCGACTCCGACCCGGCCACCGGCGCGACCGTACAGAACGGCAACCACCTGCAGGTCGGCTACAACGGGGGAGTTGGTTCCCGGACGTTCCTCAACTTCGACATCTCGTCCGCGCTGACCGACGCCAAGCCGATCATCGCCTCGGCGTACCTGCGGTTGTTTCTGAACCACCGGGTCCGCTGCGACGTCAAGGACCTGCAGGTCGGCCTGGTCGAGCAGGAGTGGACGGTCGGTGAGTTGGCAACCGCCGCGCTGCCCGGGCCGGATCTCGGACCGGGCTCGGTGCGCTACCGCTACTACACCGACAACGGGCAGGCCTGCGCCAATCCGTCGGCGGGCCCGACGTCCGGCCAGTGGGTGCAGGTCGACGTCCGTGAGCTGATCTCGGGGTGGGCGATCGGGCAGAGCAACTTCGGTCTGGCGCTGATCGACGACGAGCAGGTCCTGGCCGCGGGGGCGAGGTTCACCTCGGCGAACTACGGCAACGGGGCGTACGCGCCCCGGCTGGAACTGACCATGACGGCCAACCTGCCGCCGCAGGTGAGCCGGCGCTCCCCGGTGCACGGCGCGGTCGTGTCGACGCTGACCCCCCGGTTGTACGTGCGCGGCCACGACCCGGACGACTCCGGGACGGTGCGCTACAAGATCTGGCTGCACGACGACGCCGGGACGGTCCTGCACGTCACCGAGGGCACCGGCTCCTACTACGACGTACCGGCCGGGCTGCTGCAGTCGAACAAGCAGTACTCGTGGGTGGTGCAGCCGTTCGACGGTGCCGTCTACGGGGCCCGGTATCCGAGGTACACGTTCTACACCCGGGTACCGCAGCCGGCGTTGGGATCCCGGCTGGCGCAGAACCCGGGGGTGGGCTACAACCCGGAGATCGGCAACTACACGACCACGGTGACCGACGCACAGGTGGCCGGGGTCGGCCCGGAGCTGGCGATCACCCGGTCGTACAACACGCTGGACACCCGGCGGTCGGGGGCGTTCGGGCAGGGCTGGTCGAGCCTGCTCGACGCCCAGGTGACCGGGCGGACCAGCACGTCCGGCGCGCTGCAGAGCGTCGTGGTGACGTACCCGGACGGCTCGGAGGCCGCGTTCGGCCCCACCTCGGACGGATCGTTCGTGCCGCCGCCAGGGCGGTACGAGGTGCTGACCGAGGTGCGGTCCGGTACGTCGGTCACCGGGTACCGGCTGACCGTCAAACACGGCACGACGTACGTGTTCGGCCGGTCCGCCGGCGGCGGGGTCTTCCGGCTCACGGCGGTGACCGACGCCAACGACCGGACCCTGACGGCGACGTACAACGGCAGCGGACTGATCTCGAAGCTGACCAGCGCCTCAGGTCGGTCGCTGACGCTGACCTGGTCGGGCACCGCCAGTCCGTCGGTCGGGTCGCACGTCACCAAGGTGACGACGGACGCGCCGACCGCTGGCGGCAGCGGCTACGTGTGGCAGTACACCTACGGCAGCCACGACCGCCTGACGAAGGCGTGTACGCCGACGTCGGCGTGTACCACGTACGGCTGGGGCAACAACGTCAATCAGGGGGCGAACGCGGTGCGCAACCACGCGCCGTCGTCGTACTGGCGGTTGAACGAGCCGGCCGGATCCACCTGGGCCGCCAGTGACGTGCTGGAACGCGGCGGCACCGACGTGGCGTTCTACGAGGGTACGACGCCGGGCGCGACGCCGACGGTGTGGCCGGGCTCGACATCGACGTCGACCGCGTTCGACGGCACGTCGTCGCGGGTGCGGCTGCCCAGCGGGCTGGTCAACGACAGCGCGTACCAGTCGGTCAGCATGTGGTTCCGCACCGGCGCGTCGTCGCGGGCCGGGGTGCTGTTCTCCTACCAGCACGACCCGATCTCGGACGGTACGACGTCGCGCAACTACACGCCGGCGATCTACGTCGGGACGAGTGGGAAGCTGCACGCGAAGTTCTACGACGGCTTCGCCGGCACCACCATGCAGTCGTCCGGTCGGGTCGACGACGGCCAGTGGCATCACGTGGTACTGGCCGGGGCGGGCGCCAGCCAGGCACTGTACCTGGACGGCACCCGGCAGGCGACCCGCGACGGCCTGATCGAGATGTTCGACATCGGCGGGTCGGCGTACGAGTACGTGGGTGCCGGGTTCGTCGGTGGGAACTGGCCGGACCAGCCGCATCAGGGCTCCGCCAACAACACCGGGCACGCGAACTTCTTCACCGGCCAGATCGCCGACGTGGCGTTCTTCGACCGGACGTTGACCGACGCCGACGTCACCGAGATCAACGGTACGGCGCGCGCGCAGAGCTGGCAGCTGTCCACGGTGACCAGCGCCGAAGGGCGGACCCTGGCAGAGCTGTCGAAGGACCCGGTCACCGGCAAGCTGACGTCGCTGACCGACAGCAACGGTGGGACCTGGACGATGGGCACGCCCCGGGTGGCCGGCACCAGCGCCCTGTACGCGGCGGCCGTACTGGGTTCGGCACCCACCGACTACTGGCGGCTGCGCGACGCCGCCGGTGTCGACGCGGTCAACGAGACGTGGCAGGAGACCGCGACGTTCAGCGCGGTGACCCTGGGCGCGGCGGGTCCGTTCGCCGACGGCACCGCGGTGTCGTTCGACGGGACGTCGTCACTGGCGTCGGTGCCGGGCGGCCGGGTCGCGCCGACCGGCGCGAAGTCGCAGGAGCTGTGGTTCCGGACCACCGCGACCGCCGGGGTGCTGCTGGGCACGCAGGACGCGGCGGTCGGCGGTACGCCGTCGGCGGGATCGCCGGTGCTGTGGATCGACGCCGACGGTCGGCTGCGCGGCCTGGCCCCGTCGACCGAGCCGACCGGGCCGCTGACGTCGGGGCTCGCCGGTAAGTGCGCGGAGCTGGCCACCAACGGCACCAAGGTGCAGGTCGGCACCTGCGCCGCCACGTCCGCGCAGAGCTGGCGGTACGTCGGCACCAGCCAGCAGCTGCGGCGCGGCGACAAGTGTCTGGGCCTGACCGGCCAGGCCACCGGCAACGGCACGCTGGTCCAGGCACAGACCTGCTCGACCAGCGCCAACCAGAAGTGGACGCCGCACCAGGGCGGCTGGCGCAACACCGGGTCGGGCCGTTGCCTGGAGGTGCCGGGCTCGTCCACCACTGACGGCACCGCGCTGGCCATCCGCAGCTGCGCCACCAGCCAGGCGAAGCAGCGGTGGGCGCTGGCGCTGACGTCACCGTCGCCGGTCAACGACGGCGCGTGGCACCACGCCGTACTGACCACGACCAACGCCGCCGACACCACGACGCAGGTGCTGTACCTCGACGGGGTGCCGGTGCAGTCGAGCAGCGGGGCGCTGCCGACCGCCGGCCCGCAGGGGCACGGGTACCTGGGTGCCGGGTACACCGGCAACGGCTGGTCGGGGCTGGCCGCCGGGGCGACGGCGTACTACACGGGGTCACTGGCGGAGGTGGCGTTCTACGACCGGGCGTTGGGCGCCGACGAGGTGACGTTGCACCACGGGTCGGTCGGGCAGACGGTGCCACTGGTGGTCACCGCCGCGACCGGCGGCGGTACCGACGCACCGTCCCTGTCGGAGACGGCGGCCGGCCAGTTGCCGTCGGACACCCTGCCGCCCGGCGCGACGCAGGTCGACACGGCGGCGCAGGACACGCAGACCACGACGGTGGCCAACCCGGTGACGATCGTGTCGGTCACCGACCCGGGCGGGCATCAGGTGTCGTACTCCTACGACCTGGTCTCCGGGCGGAAGGCGTCGCAGACTGACGCGCTGGGCCGCACCACGCTGTACGGGTACGACACCGGCGGGTTCACCAACCTGGAGTACGACCCGAACGGGATCGTCACCCGGTCGGTGCAGGACGAGCGGGGCAACACGATCCAGGAGGTGACCTGCCAGGACCAGGCCGCCGAGAAGTGTTCCAGCAGCTACTCCACCTACACCTTCTACAGCAGCGACCCGACGCACCCGAAGAGCGACCGGCTGACGGCGGTACGCGGGCCGGGCTCACTCAGCGCGCAGGACGACACCTACCGGACGCAGTACATCTACGACAGCTCCAACGGCAACCTGCGCAGCACGGTGGATCCGCTCGGCCGGCGTACGGAGATCGCCTACACCACCGGCGGGAGCGTTCCGGCCGGGCTGCCCGCACAGGTGCTGGACCCGTCGAAGGGCTGGCAGCTGATCACGTACACCTCGGCCGGTGACGTGGCGAAGGTGGTCGACCCAGCGGGCGCGACCACCACGTACACCTACGACCGGTTGGGTCGGGAACTGACCGAGACGGTGGTGACGCCGTCGTTCCCGCAGGGGCGGACCACCACGTACACGTACGACGCGATGGGCCGGGTGGCGACCCGTACCGATCCGGCGGTGACCGACCGGGTGACCGGCGCGGTGCACACGGCGGTGACGCAGCACGCGTACAGCCCGGACGGGTTCCTGACCGAGCAGCGGGTCAGCGACGCCACCGGTGGGGACGTGGCCCGGGTCAGCGAATGGTCCTACGACGACCATGGCCGCCGGTCGCAGGCCGTCGACCCGATGGGCGCCACCACCGGCTACCGCTACGACGTCTACGGACACGTGGTGGAGCAGACCGATCCGGACGGGACGGTCAACGCCTACCAGGTGGACGTCAACGGCGACCTGCTGTCGCGCACGCTGAAGGGCTACACCGGGGACCCGAACGACCCGACTCCTGCCGCGGACCTGGTGGTGGAGTCGAACTCCTACGACCCGGCGGGCCGGCTGGCGTCGACCACCGACGCGATGGGGCACGTCACGGAGTACACGTACACCGACGACGGGCGGCCCGCGACGGTGACCCGCACCGACGGGGACAGTTCCTTCCTGCTGGAGGCCAACCGCTACGACGCGGCCGGCAACCTGGTTGAGCAGCGGACCGACAACGGGCAGACCGTCACGACGTACGCCTACGACGCGGCGGGCCGGCAGACCCGCAGCATGCTCGACCCCGACGGGCTGCACCGGGTCACCGAGACCACGCTGTCGCCGGGTGACCAGGTGCTGTCCAGCGTCGCCCGGGACGGCTCCGGCGCGACGCTGGCCGTCACCGACCACGCGTACGACATCCTCGGCCGGGAGGTCTCGCAGACCCGCTACCGGGCGACGGACCGGACGACGACGCCGGTGGCCCGCTGGCGGCTGAACGAGACCAGCGGTACGACGGCCGCCGACTCGGCCGGCAACAGCCCCGCTACGGCCACCGGCGTGACCTGGGAGAACGACGCCGAGCGGGGGCGGGTCGCGGCGTTCACCGGTGCGTCGTCGTCGCAGATCACCACGGCCGCGCCGGCGGTGGACACCACCCGGCCGTACACCGTGGCCGCCTGGGTGCGGGTCGACAACGACGGCAAGTCCGGCGCGGTGCTGACCGTGCCCGGTGCCGCGCGGGTGAGTGCGTCCCCCGCGAACCGCGACTTCGCCTTCCAGCTCCGGTTCGACCACAGCATCGACGGATGGCGGGTGTCCACGAACGAGCAGCAGATGGGCGGATTGATCCGGTGCGAATGTCCCTTCGGGGAAGGCACGGTGCAGGAGAACGAGTGGCAGCACCTGGCCGTCGGCGTCGACCCGCAGGCCGACCGGTTCACCGTGTTCATCGACGGCGACAAGGTCGACGAATTCACCGGCGCCCGCTACCACAGCATGGCGAGGGGCGGGCTGCGGATCGGCTCCGGGCTCGACGGGGCCATCTCCGACCTGCAGCTGTACCAGGGCGTGTCGACCGACGCCGGCTGGGCCGACCGGGTGGTCGCCGGCACCGTACCGGCGGCCGACGCCACGGTGTCGCGCACCAGCTACGTGCTCGACGACGGTGGTCTGGCCACGGCGGTGCTGGATCCGCTGGGCAACACCACGAACGTGGCCCACGACGAGGCCGACCGGCCGGCGGTGTCGACCGGCCCGCAGGTGCAGGCCGAGACCGGGGAACTCGACGCGGCGGTGGTCACGGCCCGACCGGTGGAGCGGATCGGCTACAACACGTTCGGTGAGGTCACCGCGGAGTCCGACCCGAACGGCAACGTGACCCGGTACGCGTTCGACCGGGCCGGCCGGCCCTACGAGACCCGGCTGCCCGCGTACACCCCGCCGGGCGGGTCGACCCCGGTCGTCCCGGTCTTCACGGCGGCGTACGACAGCCTCGGTCAGGTCGTGTCGCAGACCGACCCGCTGGGCCGGGTCACCGGGTTCACCTACGACCAGCTGGGCCGGGTGGTGACCCAGGTGGCGCCGGACGGTGCCACCACGACCGCCCGCTACGACCTGGCCGGCAACCTGCTGGCGGTGACCGACCCCACCGGGGCGGTGACCGGCAGCACGTACGACCTGCTGGGCCGGACCACCAGCGTCAGCGAGGCGGTCCGCCAGACCGGTCAGACGCACACCACCACGATGGCCTACGACACCGCCGGTCGCCTGTCGACGGTGGTCACGCCGGCCGGGGTGACCACCGGGTACGGCTACACCGCCGCCGGTGAGCTGGCCAGCGTCGTCGACGGTGCCGGGCAGACCAGCCGGGTCGACCACGACGCCCTGGGTCGGCCGGTGAAACAGACCAACCCGGACGGCACCTACACCACCACCACGTACGACCCGCTGTCCCAGCCGAGGGCGACGGCGGCGTACCGGGCGACCGGCGGGGCCGCCCTGGCCACCTCGGCCTGGACCTACGACGCCGCCGGCAACATGGTGGCGGCGACGGACGCGCGGGGCAGCACGACCCGGTTGAGCTACGACGCGACCGGGCTGCCGCGCACCCAGTCCGAGCCGGTGGCTGCCGGCACCACCATCGAATCGTCGTACGGCTACGACCTGGCCGGCAACCCGACCCGGTTCACCGACGGGCGCGGGCAGGCGTTCCGGACCATCTACAACGTGTGGGGGTTGCCACAGTCGCGGATCGAGCCGGCGACGGCGGCGTACCCGAACACGGCGGACCGCACATACACCACGGTGTACGACGTGGCCGGGCAGCCGGTGTCGCAGCGTGCCCCGGGCGGGGTGACCCGCACTCTGGTCTACGACGACGCCGGTCGGCTGGAGCGTCAGTCCGGCTCCGGTGCCGAGGCCGCGACCCAGGACCGGACGTACGGCTACGACCCGGCCGGTCGGCTGGTGGAGTTCTCGGCACCGGGCGGCACCAACCGAGTCGCCTACGACGACCGGGGGTTGCCGCTGTCGGTGACCGGCCCGTCCGGCGACGCGGCGTTCACGTACACCCCGGACGGGTCGATGGCCTCCCGCGACGACGCGGCCGGGCTGACCCAGTACGGATACGACACGGCTGGTCGATTGGCGTCGGTGAGCAACAGCAGCGCCGGCGTGTCGGTCAGCTACGCCTACGACGAGATGTCGGCGGTGTCGTCGATGTCCTACGGCGGCACCAACAACCGGCGGGTGTTCGCCTACGACGACCTGCACCGGCTGACCAGTGACCGGTTGGTGCGGTCCAACGGGCAGGTCCTCGGGACGATCACCTACGGCTGGGACGCCAACGGCAACGAGACCAGCAAGACCGTCACCCGTGGCTCGACGACGGTCAGCAACACCTACACCTACGACCTGGCCGACCGGCTGACCTCGTGGAACAACGGCAACACGACGGTCGGCTACCGGTACGACGCCGCCGGCAACCGGACCGGGGTCGGCGACGTCGACTACGTCCACGACGCCCGCAACCGGCTCGTCTCGGACAGCACCGGCACCAGCTACCAGTACACGGCCCGGGGCACCCGTAAGCAGACCGTCACCGGCGGCACCACCTCGGTCGGGGTCGCGGACGCGTTCGACCAGATCGTCAGCCAGCAGCCGACCGACGGCGGCAACGCCCGGGAGTACACCTACGACGCGTTGGGCCGGGCGCTGCGCAGCGACTTCCGGTACACCGGGCTCGGCAACGACCTCGCCATGGACGGCGCGGCGAAGTACCTGCGGGATCCGGCCGGCGGTGCCGTCGCGGTCCGGGACGGCGGCACCAGCCGGATGCTCTGGACCGATCTGCACGACGACATCGTCGCCCAGTTCAACACCGCCGGTACGTCGGTGACCGGCCACCGCACCTACTCGCCGCTGGGTGAGGTGACCGCCGCCAGCGGCATGGAGGGCAACCTCGGCTACCAGTCGGAGTGGACCGATCCCCGGTCGGGTCGGGTCAACATGCACGCCCGCTGGTACGACCCGGCCGTCGGCCAGTTCGACAGCCGCGACAGCGTCACCGTCAGCCCGGTGCCGGACTCGATCCGCGCCAACCGTTACCAGTACGGCGACGGCAACCCGCTGACGGTCACCGACCCGACCGGTCACTTCGGCAAGCGGCTGCGCAACGCCTGGAAGAAGGTCTCCTCCGGTGTACAGAAGGCCTGGAACACCGTCAAGGCCGGAGTGCAGCAGGCGTGGGAGCGAGTGTCTGAGTGGGCGCAGGCGGCCCGCGAACAGATCGCTGAGAAGATCAACGACGTCAAGCAGGCCATGTCGAAGGCCTACCAGAAGATGGCCGAGGCGATCAAAGGGGCCGTCGACCAGGTCGGCCAGTGGGCCCGGACCGCCAGGGACTGGATCGTCGAACACAAGGCCGACATCGTCGGCGCACTGGTCGGGTTCGTCGTCGAGGCCGCCTGCATGGTCGCGATCGGCTGGACCGGGGTCGGCGCGGTCGCCTGCGGGGTGGCTTCCGGCGTGACCGGTGCCCTGGTCACCGGTGCCATGCAGGGCCAGACCGGCGTCGAGCTGCTGCGCACCGCCGTACTGGGTGGTGTCGCCGGTGGTCTGGGCGCGGCGCTGCCGATGATGGGCCCGGCAGCGGGCAAGGCGTTGAGCAAGGCCGGGTCCGCCGGGGCGAAGAAGGTCGCCGGCACCAGTGTCGGCAAGGCTGCGGCGTCGGCCGGCAAGGCAGCGGCGTCGGCCGGTAAGGCGGTCGGGCGCAAGGTCGACGACCTGTCGCGGGCGGTGTCGCGCGGCACCAGCCGGGCTACCCGGGAAGCGGCCGACTACGCCGACGACGCCGCCCGGGCCGGCGGCAGCCGGGTCGACGACGTCGCCGGCGCGGCCGCCAGCTGTGCGCGGCACAGTTTCGCCCCCGACACCCGGGTACGGATGGCCGACGGCACCACCAAACCGATCGCCGATGTCGAGCTCGGCGACGAGGTGCTGGCCACCGATCCGGCCACCGGGCAGAGCACCGCCCGGCCGGTGCGGCTGCTGCACGGCCACGCCGACCGGGAGTTGACCGATGTCACGGTCACCGACACGACGACCGGTGAGAGCACGGTCGTCGAGACGACCGCGCACCACCCGTTCTGGAACGCCACCACCGGGCGGTGGACCGACGCCGCCGATCTGCGCCCCGGCGACCGGCTGCGCAGCCCGGACGGCGAAACCACCCAGCAGGTCGCGGCCGTGCGGGTCTGGACCGGCCTGAAATGGATGAACGACCTCACCGTCGACGGCGTCCACACCTACTACGTGGTGGCGGCCGACCGGCCGGTCCTGGTGCACAACTGCGGCGGCTACACGGACCTGTACCACGGCACCAGTCGGCAGGCGGCGGACAACATCCGGGCCAACGGCGTGGACACCGGATTCTCGTCACGGTCGAAGATGGACTTCGGGAAGGGGTTCTACACCACCCGGTCGCGGCAGCAGGCGGCCGACTGGGCGGGGAGTCCGCGGTTCGGTGGGGACGGCGTGGTCCTGCACTTCAAGGTGCCGAACGCGAAGCTCGACGCCCTGGCGACGAAGAAGTTCACCGCGACCAGTCCGGATCTGGCCGACGTCGTGAAGCACTACCGCACCGGTGCCCGGGGCAACCCGCTCGGCGGGCATCAGGTGGTGGAAGGGCCGATGCTGATGAACGTCGACAAGTTCGTCAACAAGGGGCTCCCCGCGCACTGGAAGGGCAACCAGGTCGTCTTCTACGGCAAGGACGCCGGTCGGATACTGACCGCGGCACTGCAGCCGTAGGAGAACGATGTGAACGAGTATCAGTTGCCGCTGTCGGCCGAGGTCCGGGTCGCCCTGCCCGCGCCTTCCCGACAGTCCGGCCACTGGACGATCGCGAGCTGAGCGCGGGGTGGGAGAGCGGTCAGCTGATGGTGCAGATGGTAGCGCCGGCGGTGACCACCGCGCCGGCCTCGGCGGCCAATCCGCTGACCGTACCGGCCTTGTGGGCGTTGATCGGCTGTTCCATCTTCATCGCCTCCAGCACCACGATCAGGTCGCCCTCGGCGACCTGATCGCCGTCGGTGACCGCGATCTTGATGATGGTGCCCTGCATCGGCGAGACCAGCGCGTCACCGCTGGCGGCGGCCGCCGCGCTGGCACCGCCGCGGCGGCGGGCCGGCTGACGGGCGGCGGTCGGCGCGGCAGCCGTACCGCCGCCGAAGCCGGCGGGGAGGCTGACCTCGAGCCGCTTGCCGCCGACCTCGACCACGACGGTCTCGCGGGCCTCGGGGGCGTCGGGGGCCGCCGCCGGCGGGGTGAACGCCGGGACAGTGTTGTCGAACTCGGTCTCGATCCACCGGGTGTGCACGGCGAACGGCTCACTGGTGAACGCCGGATCCCGCACCACCAGCCGGTGGAACGGCAGGGCGGTGGCCATCCCGTCGACGATCATCTCGTCCAGGGCCCGCCGGGCCCGTTCCAACGCTTCGGTGCGGGTCTCGCCGGTGACGATCAGCTTGGCCAGCAGCGAGTCGAAGTTGCCGCTGACCACGTCACCGGCGGTGACGCCGGTGTCCACCCGTACGCCGGGGCCGGTCGGCAGCCGCAGCGCGGTGATGGCACCGGGCGCGGGTAGGAAGTTGCGGCCCGGGTCCTCGCCGTTGATCCGGAACTCGATGGAGTGCCCACGCGGCGTCGGGTCGTCGGTGAACCGCAGCGGCTCGCCGTCCGCGATCCGGAACTGCTCACGGACCAGGTCGATGCCGGCGGTCTCCTCGGTGACCGGGTGTTCGACCTGCAGCCGGGTGTTGACCTCCAGGAACGAGATGGTGCCGTCGACGCCGACCAGGTACTCGACGGTGCCGGCGCCGTGGTAGCCGGCCTCGCGGCAGATCGCCTTGGCGCTGGCGTGGATCTCGGCGCGCTGGGCGTCGGTGAGAAACGGCGCCGGTGCCTCCTCGACGAGCTTCTGGTGGCGGCGCTGCAGCGAGCAGTCCCGGGTGCCGACCACGATCACGTTGCCGTGCTGGTCGGCGAGGACCTGCGCCTCGACGTGCCGGGGCCGGTCCAGGTAGCGCTCGACGAAGCATTCGCCGCGACCGAACGCGGCGACCGCCTCACGGGTCGCCGACTCGAACAGGTCGGCGATCTCGGCCATCTCGCGGGCCACCTTCAGCCCGCGTCCGCCGCCGCCGAACGCGGCCTTGATCGCGACCGGCAGGCCGTACTGCTCGGCGAAGGCGGTCACCTCGTCCGGGCCGGCGACCGGGTCGGCGGTGCCGGGAACGAGCGGTGCGCCGGCCCGCTGCGCGATGTGCCGGGCGGTGACCTTGTCGCCGAGGTCGCGGATCGCCTGCGGGCTGGGCCCGATCCAGGTCAGCCCGGCGCCGATGACCGCTGCGGCGAAGTCGGCGTTCTCGGAGAGGAACCCGTAGCCGGGGTGGACGGCGTCGGCTCCGGACCGGGCGGCGACGTCGAGCAGTTTGTCGATCCGCAGGTACGTGTCGGCGGCGGTCTCCCCGCCGAGGGCGTACGCCTCGTCGGCCAGCCCGGCGTGCACCGCCGAGCGGTCCGGGTCGGCGTACACGGCGACGCTGGCCAGCCCGGCGTCCCGGCAGGCGCGGACCACCCGGACCGCGATTTCGCCCCGGTTTGCGACGAGAACTTTGCGCACGCCCTGTTCTCCTTTGCTCACGGATCAAGCCGGAGTCTAACGGCCTGCTTGATCAACTGAACCGGCGCTCAGTGTGGGATGACACACTGGCGATTAGGCTCCCGGATGTGTCTGCCACCCGGATGATGATTCTCGGTCTGGTCAAATGGATGCAACCGGTGCACGGCTACGACGTGCGCCGTGAGCTGCTCAGTTGGCGGGCGGACAGCTGGGCCAACATTGCACCGGGGTCGATATATCACGCGTTGCGCAAGCTCGCCGAGGAAGGGCTGCTCCGCCAGGTCGGCACCGCCCAGGTGGGTGCCCGGCCGGCCCGGACCAGCTACGAGATCACCCCCACCGGGGTCGACGAGTTCGACTCGTTGCTGCGGCAGCACTGGCGCGACTGTCGGCCGTCGGCCGATCCGTTCCTCAGCGCATTCGCCTTTCTGCCGGCGCTGCCCCGCGCGGAGGCGGTCGCGGCGTTGCGGGGTCGGGCCGCGATGCTGCGGGCCGGCAACGCGGTGGCCCGCGACGACCTGGCCGCCGGATGGTTGCGGCAGAAACCGTCGTACGTCGGCTGGATGCTGGAGCTGACCATCGCCCGGGTCGACGGGGAGATCACGTGGTGTGACCGGATCGCCGGGCTGATCGAGTCGGGCGCGTCGTATCACCCGGCGGAGGAGCCGGCTGACGGCACCTGGGCGGGGTGGCAGGCTGACCTGGACGCCGCCGACCGGGAGTCGGCCAGATCACCCGGCAATAATCAACGTTGACTAGCCCGATCGCCGGGGTCTAGCGTGCCAGACGCAGCGTGGGGAGCTGGGCGGCCCGGCCTGCCCACGGGGGAGAGCGGCCGGCGGCCGGCCGGCTCGGCAAGCCAGGAGACACTTCATGATCGAGACCAAAGGGCTGCGGAAGTCGTTCCGCTCCCGACAGGGGCGCGGCGCCAAGACCGTGGACGCGGTCCGAGGCGTCGACATGCTGGTCGAGCAGGGGGAGATCTTCGGCTTCCTCGGGCCCAACGGCGCCGGTAAGACCACCACGCTGCGGATGCTCGCCACGCTGATCGAGCCCGACGGCGGGGAGGCCGTCATCGCCGGGGCCGACCTGCTGCGCGACCCCGGCGAGGTCCGTCGGCGCATCGGCTACGTGGCCCAGGGCGGCAGTACCTGGGACGAGGTCACCGGTCGCGAAGAGCTGGTGATGCACGCCCGGATGTACGGCATCGGCAAGGCCGAGGCGCAACGTCGGGCCACCCGGGCGCTCGCCGCCTTCCAGCTGACCGAGTACGCCGACCGCAAGTGCAAGACCTACTCCGGCGGTCAGCGCCGCCGGGTCGAGATCGCGCTGGGCATCATCCACGAGCCGAAGGTGGTCTTCCTCGACGAGCCGACCACCGGGCTGGACCCGCAGAGCCGGGCCCACATGTGGGACGAGATCCGCCGGCTGCGCGCCGAAGGTATGACCGTCTTCATCACCACCCACTACCTCGACGAGGCGGACGCGCTCTGCGACCGGATCGCGATCATGGATCACGGCGAGATCGTCACCGAGGGCACCCCGGCGGCGCTCAAGCGCGAGGTCGCCGGCGAGGTGGTCACCGTCGGGCTGCGCCCGGACGAGTCGGCCGCCGCCGCGCAACTGCTCGACAGCCAGCCGTACGTCAGCAAGCTGGAGACTCCCGACGACGGCGGCGTACGGCTCTTCGTCGACGACGGCGCAACCGCCATCCCGCAGATCCTGCGCACCATCGACGGCGCCGGTCTCGAACTCGGCTCGATCGAGCTGCACCGGCCCAGCCTCGACGACGTGTTCCTCACCAAGACCGGCCGTTCGCTGCGTGAGAGCTGACCATGGAGACCGCACGATGAAGTTCTTCCGCGACACCTGGCTGATCTTCCAACGGCAGGCGTTGCTGCTGCTGCGCAACCCCGTCTGGATCTTCGTCGGGGTGTTCCAGCCGATCATGTACCTGGTGCTGTTCGCCCCGCTGCTCAAGCCGGCGCTGGCCCCGATGGGGGCGACCACCAACGCGGAGGTCTACCGCCTCTTCGTCCCCGGTCTGCTGGTGCTGCTGGCCATCTTCGGCGGGTTGTTCCAGGGCTTCGGCCTGATCGCCGAGCTGCGCGCCGGGGTGATCGAGCGCTCCCGGGTCACCCCGGTCAGCCGGCTCGCCCTGCTGCTCGGCCGCAGCCTGCGCGACGTGGTGTCCCTGCTGCTGCAGGCCGTGATCATCACGGTGCTGGCGATCCCGTTCGGGCTCACGGTGCACCTCGGCTACCTGCTGCTGGCGTACCTGCTGCTCGCCCTGATCGCGCTGATGACCTCGGCGGTGTCGTACGGCGTGGCGCTGCTGGTGCGCAGCGAGGACGCGTTGGCCCCGCTGATGAACACGGTGGCCCAGCCGGTGCTGCTGCTCTCCGGCATCCTGCTGCCGCTGGCCTTCGCGCCGCTGTGGCTGCAGCGGGTGGCGCAATGGAACCCGTTCTCCTGGGCGGTCGACGGCACCCGGGCGCTGTTCGCCGGCAACCTCGGCGACGACGCGGTCTGGCAGGGTCTGCTGATCACCTTGGCGCTGGCCAGCCTCGCGGTCACCTGGGCGGCCCGCGCCTTCGCCCGCAGCGTCCGGTAGTCCCCGCTCTTCGGTAGCCGGGCACGGGGCTGCCCTCTGCGCACGGCAACGGCACAGAGGGCAGCCGCTCCAGGCTACCGCCGTCCCGGCCGGCCCGCTGTCACCTGCGCCGACCCGCCGTCACCTGCGCCGACCCGCCGTCACCTGCGCCGGCCCGCTGTCACCTGCGCCGGGCCAGGGTCAGCCCGTCGGCGATCGCCAACATCACCACGTCCACCCGGTCGTCGGCGGCCACCTGCTGGTTGAAGGCGACCATCGCCTCGTCCTCTTCGCTCTGCGGGGCCAGCACCCGACCGTGCCGCAGCACGTTGTCGATCACGATCAGCCCGCCTGGCCGCATCCGGGGCACCAGCTCACCCCAGTAGACCGGGTAGCTGATCTTGTCGGCGTCGATGAACGCCAGGTCGAGGTGTGGCTCGCCCGGCAACGCCCGCAGCGAGTCGGCCGCCGGACCGATCCGCAGGTCGATCCGGCCGTCGACCCCGGCCCGCTGCCAGTAGCGCCGGGCCACCGCGGTGAACTCCTCCGACACGTCGAGACAGATCAACTGCCCGTCCGCCGGCAGACCACGGGCGATGGCCAGCGCGGACAGCCCGGTGAAGGTGCCGACCTCCACCGCCCGGCGGGCGTTCACCAGCCGGGTCAGCAGGGTCATCAGCGCCGCCTGCTCGGGCGCGACCTGCATCTGCGCGTTCTCCGGCAGCGTGCTGGCGGTCTCGGCGATGAGGTCACTGACGATCTCGTCCGGCGGGGTGCCGTGGGCGATGACGTACGCCTGCAGGGCGTCGGTCATCGGCAAGGTCTTGGTGGTCATGGGGCAGACGGTAGTCCGACTACCGGCCGGTGTCGGGCTCGCCCCACAGATCCGTGATCCGGTAGCCGACCTCGCTGACCAGCCGGCGCAGCAGCGGCAGCGACAACCCCACCACCGTGCCGTGGTCACCTTCGATCCGTTCCAGGAACGGCCCGCCCAACCCGTCGATGGTGAACGACCCGGCCACCTGCAGCGGTTCGCCGGTCGCCACGTACGCGGCGATCTCGTCGTCGGTGACGTCGGCGAAGTGCACCACGGTCGCGGCGGCGGCCCCGGCGTACCCGCCGGTGGCCAGACTGGTCAGCGCGTGGCCGGTGTACAGCACCCCGGACCGCCCGCGCATCCGCCGCCACCGCGCGGTCGCGTCGACGGCGTCGGCCGGCTTGCCGAGGATCTCCCCGTCGAAGTCGAGCACCGAATCGCAGCCGAGGACCAGCAGATCGGTGTCGTCGTCGGCGAGGTCCGGTCGGAGTCGGTCGGCGACGGCGGCCATCTTGAGCCGGGCCAGCTCCAGGCACAACTCGTCGGCCCGGTCCAGCGTCACCGACTCCTCGTCGACGCCGCTCACCAGCACCTGAGGGGTGATTCCGGCGGCCTGCAGCAGTTTGTGCCGGGCCGGGCTCGCCGAGGCGAGCACCAGACGCGGACGCAGGGAGGTAGCCACGGGTGGTCAGGCTACCGGCCGCAGCATGCGGTACCGATGATCAGTGGGGCAGGACGCTGGCGCGCCAGGCGTCCGGGCCGAGCCGGCCGGGGAAACCCGGCGTGGGTCGGGCGCTGCGGGCCCACCGCGACGGTGCCGACCGGTCGGTGCCACTGTCGGCAATCGGACGGGTACGGGCGACGAGCACGCCCACCAGCGCCGCCAACTCCTCGGGGGTCGGGGTGCCCCGGACGATCCGCCAGGCCGGCTCCGCGTCGCTCATCGGCCGAGCGTACGTGCCGACCAGGCCGGCCGGCGACCGGCCGGCGAGTGGTGATCATTACTGGCGCGCTACCCTCGGCGTCAGGTTGCCACCCCGGTACCATATGACGCGCGGCTCACACCGGCCGCGTGCCGATCGTGTGGCACCCAAGCCTTCCGGGTACGGTCATTTGGATGTCCGCTGTGCCCCCGCAACTAGTTGCAGACCGTTACCGGCTGGTCGAGCCGCTCGGTCAGGGCGGCATGGGCCGGGTCTGGAAGGCCCGCGACGAGGTGCTGCACCGGGACGTGGCGATCAAGGAGCTGGTGCCGCCGCCGGGCCTCACCGACCAGGAACGCCGCGAGATGCGGGAGCGCTCGCTGCGCGAGGCGCGGGCGATCGCCCGACTCAACCACACCAACGTGGTACGCGTCTTCGACGTGCTGCGCACCGACGGCGACCCGTGGATCGTGATGGAGTACGTGCCGTCCCGGTCGCTGCAGGACGTGCTCGCCCAGAACGGCCCGGTCCCGGCGACCCGGGCCGCGGAGATCGGCCTCGGCGTGCTCGGCGCGCTCCGGTCCGCCCACCTGTCCGGGGTGATGCACCGGGACGTCAAACCCGGCAACGTACTGCTCGGCCACGACGGCCGGGTGGTGCTCACCGACTTCGGCCTGGCCACTGTGCCGGGTGACCCCAACGTCACCCGTACCGGGCTGGTGCTGGGCTCACCGGCGTACATCGCCCCGGAGCGGGCCCGTACCGGCAGTGCCGGGCCGGAAGGCGACCTGTGGTCGCTCGGCGCGACGCTGTACGCGGCCGTCGAGGGGCAGTCGCCGTACGCCCGGCAGACCGCCATCGCGACGCTCTCCGCGCTGGCCACCGAGCCGCCGCCGCCCGCCCGCCGGGCCGGCCCACTCAAGCCGGTGCTGGCCGGGCTGCTGCGCAAGGACCCGTACACCCGGATGAAGGCCGACGAGGCGGAGCGGCTGCTGACCCGCGCCGCAGGTCGCGGTCCGCGGCGCGGTCGCTCACTGCTCGACGGGGTACGCCGACCCAGCCCGTACGGCAGCCGGGAGGTCCGCCCCGGCGAGTCCCGGTCGGGGATCGTGCCCGGTCCGCGCGGCGGGGCGCCACGCACCCCGGTCCCCTCGGAGCCGGTGTCGCCGCCGCCGGTGGCCCCGTTGCCGACCGCGTTGCCGGTGGTCCCCGGCCCGGCCAAGTACGGCCCGCCGGTCACCCGGCCGACCAACTCGGCAGACCCGACCAGGGTGGTGCCGCCGACCGACCAACCCGCCGGCGCGGCGACCGCAGCCGCAGCCGAGACGAGCGTGCTGCCGACCAGATCCGGTGAGCCACCGTCGGAGACCACCGTGCTGCCCCAGGCAGAGCGTACCCAGGTGGTGCCGGGTCGCAAGGAGACGGCGCCGAGCCGTAAGCCGGCCGAGCGGGCACCGGCCGCCGAGCCGGTCAAGCAGCCAGCGGCCGGGCAGCCAGCGGCGGCCAAGGCGGTTGAGCAGCCGACGGCGACGAAGCAGCCGGCGGCGGCCAAGGCGGTTGAGCAGCCGACGGTCGCCGAGCCCGCCGACCGGCCACCGGTCCAGGAACAACCCGAGTCGGTGCCGGCCGCCACCGCGTCGGACCGGCGAAACTGGTCCATCCCGGCCCTGCTGCTCGACCGCGCCGCGCGGGCCGTCAGGCCCGTCACCAAGCTGCCCCGGACCTGGCTGATCAGCGGTGTGGCCGCTGTCGTCGTACTGGCGCTGCTGGTGACCGTCGCGCTGCTGGCCACCGGCGACGAGGACGAGCCCGACGGGCAGCTTGGCACCGGTCCGGCCGCCTCGGCCACGCCGTCGGCCCCGGCCTCGACCTCCGGCGCGCCGAGCGCCGAGCCGAGTGTCGAGCCGAGTTCACCGGCGGCCGAGACGTCGCCCGACGTGCCGGCGGTGCCGCCGCAGAACGGCGAGTCGCCCCAGCCGCCGGACCCGCAGTCGCCGTTGCCCGACGGCTGGCGGCTGCACGAGGACCAGACCGGGTTCTCGGTGCCGGTGCCGGAAGGCTGGTCGGTCAGCCGCGAAAAAACCCGGGTGGAGTTCCGGGAGAACGGTCGACTCGGTCGCCTGATCATCATCGACCAGACCGACAACCCGAAGCCGGATCCGGTCGCCGACTGGCAGAACCAGGAGCAGACCCGGCGGGGCACCTACAACGACTACGAGCGGGTACGGATCGAAGCCGTCGACTACTTCCTCGACGCCGCCGACTGGGAGTTCCGCTACACCAGCAACCAGGGCAACCGACTGCAGGTGCGCAACCGGGGGTTCGTCACCGCACCGGACAAGGCGTACTCCATCTACTGGTCGACCACGGCCGAACGCTGGCAGCAGGACCTGGTCTACTTCGAGCTGATGGCGAGCAGATTCCAGCCCGCCGGGAGCTGAGCCACGACTCACCCGCATGAACTTCCGATCTTCCGGGTACAACCGGAGCGCGACGGAAGGAGAGTGCGACATGGTCAACCGTCGACGGATCGCCAAACCGAGCGTGGCACTGTGGATGCTGGTGGCCCTGGCCGATGCGGCCCTGCTGGTCGCCAGCGTCGGTCTGATACCCGTACTGCTGGTGCTGTCCGGCGGTGCGGCCGTGACGGTCGCCGCCGTGGCCGCGTACCGCGTGACCGTCAGTGACCGGGCCGGCGCCGAACCTACGGTCCTGCCTGCCGGCGGACGGTGGTCTGGTGGGCGTAGCGAGCGGTGAGTAGGCTCGCTGGCTGTGTCGATCACCGGGCTGACGGAAATGTGGGACCGCCTTTTCACGGCCCAGACCGACCCGCCGCCACTGCTCGTGCTCATCACCGCCGCCGTAGCGCTCGTCGCGGTGCTCACCCGGCTGCCCTGGCGGATCGGCCGCAACGCGATCACCATCGCCCACGAAGGCGGGCACGCGCTGATCGCCCTGCTCACCGGCCGCAAGCTCAAGGGGATCCGGCTGCACTCGGACACCTCCGGGCTGACCCTGTCCGCCGGTCGGCCGACCGGGCTGGGCATGATCCTCACCCTGCTGGCGGGCTACGTCGCGCCGTCGTTGGTCGGGTTGGCCGGGGCCCTGCTGCTCGGCGGCAACCGGATCACCCTGCTGCTCTGGATCGCCGTGGCGCTGCTGCTCGCCATGCTGGTGATGATCCGCAATCTCTTCGGGATCGTGTCCATCCTGGTCACCGGCGGTGTGGTCTTCGCCGTCTCGTGGTTCACCGGCCCGGACGTGCAGGCCGCGTTCGCGTACACCGGGGTGTGGTTCCTGCTGATCGGCGGGGTGCGGCCGGTCGGTGAGCTGCAGCGGCTGCGGGCCCAGGGCCGCTCGCCGGAGTCGGACGCCGACCAGCTCGCCTGGCTGACCCGGGTGCCCGGCCTGGTCTGGGTGGGGTTCTTCGGCCTGATCAACCTCGCCGCGCTGTTCATCGGAGCACTGCTGCTCGCCAGCCCGTGGCTGGCCGACCTGGAGCTGCCGACGCCGCCGGGCGGGTGACCCGTACCGCTGAGACTGGTACCGCTGCGACCCGTACCGGTCAGAGCGGGATGTTGCCGTGCTTCTTCGGCGGCAGGGTCTCCCGCTTGCCGCGCAGCATCCGCAGCCCGCGCGCCACCTGCACCCGGGTCTGCGACGGTGCGATGACCGAGTCGACGTAGCCGCGCTCGGCGGCGACGTACGGGTTGGCCAGCCGCTCCTCGTACTCGGCGATCCGCTGCGCCCGGGCCGCCGCCGGGTCGTCGGCGGCGGCCAGCTCGGCACGGTAGAGGATGTTCACCGCGCCCTGTGCGCCCATCACCGCGATCTGCGCGGTCGGCCAGGCGAAGTTCAGGTCCGCGCCGAGATGCTTCGACCCCATCACGTCGTACGCGCCGCCGTACGCCTTGCGGGTGATGACGGTGACCTTCGGGACGGTCGCCTCGGCGTACGCGTAGATCAGCTTCGCGCCGCGCCGGATGATGCCGTCCCACTCCTGGTCCGTGCCCGGCAGGAAACCGGGCACGTCGACGAAGGTCAGCACCGGGACGTTGAACGCGTCGCAGGTGCGCACGAACCGGGCGGCCTTCTCCGAGGCCCCGATGTCCAGGCAGCCGGCGAAGTGCATCGGCTGGTTGGCGACCACCCCGACCGGCCGGCCCTCGATGCGGCCGAAGCCGACCACGATGTTCTGCGCGTACAGCGGCTGGACCTCCAGAAACTCGCCGTCGTCCAGGACGTGTTCGATCACCCGGTGCATGTCGTACGGGTGGTTGGCCGAGTCGGGGACGATGGTGTCCAGCTCACGGTCGGTGTCGGTGACTGCCGGCTCCGCCTCGGTCGGCAACGTCGGCGGTTCGTCCAGGTTGTTGCTCGGCAGGTACGCCAGCAGCGCCTTGACGTAGTCGACGGCGTCCTCTTCGTCGGTCGCCAGGTAGTGGGCGTTTCCGCTGGTGGCGTTGTGGGTGCGGGCGCCACCGAGCTCCTCCATGCCGACGTCCTCGCCGGTGACCGTCTTGATCACGTCCGGGCCGGTGATGAACATGTGCGACGTCTGGTCGACCATGATGGTGAAGTCGGTGACCGCCGGGGAGTACACCGCACCACCCGCGCACGGCCCCATCACCAGGGAGATCTGTGGGATGACGCCCGAGGCGCGGACGTTGCGGAAGAAGATGTCGCCGTACAGGCCGAGGCTGACCACGCCCTCCTGGATGCGCGCGCCACCGGAGTCGTTGATCCCGACAACCGGGCAGCCGATCTTCATCGCCAGGTCCATCACCTTGACGATCTTCTCGCCGAAGACTTCGCCGAGCGAGCCGCCGAAGACGGTGAAGTCCTGCGCGAAGACGCACACCTGCCGGCCGTCGACGGTGCCGTAGCCGGTCACCACCCCGTCGCCGTACGGGCGGGTGCGCTCCAGCCCGAAGTTGGTCGACCGGTGCCGGGCCAGCTCGTCCAGCTCGACGAAGGAACCCTCGTCGAGCAGCATCGCGATCCGTTCCCGGGCGGTCTTCTTACCCCGGGCATGCTGTTTCTCGACCGCGCGGGCCGAGCCGGCATGCACCGCCTCGTCGACCCGGCGCTCCAGGTCCGCCAGCTTGCCGGCGGTGCTGTGGAGGTCGGTTCCGGTCCCGGACTGCTCGCTCGTCACGCCCACACCGCGGATGCTATCGACGTCGCGACCGCCGGTCAGGGGCCGACGGTGTGCGGTTTCCCTCAGTACGCCGTCGTCGGGCCGGCCCCGGCCCGGGTCGATCGACCCCGGGACGACGTTTCCTGCCTGTTGCCCGATTCGTTACCACCACGTGACAGTGTTGGGAGTTGCGCTGATCGCGTCCGGTCTGACGGTGCTGCTGGTGATGCGGCGGACGCTCTGGCCGGCGCGGGCGGCCACCGTCGGCAGCCGCAGGGCCGGAAGTCTGGACGCCGCGCCGCATCGGCGCCGTCGAGGGCGGGGGCGACGTCGGGCCACCCGCACCGGGCTGTTCCGTCGCCGGGCGACGCCCAGTGGACGCCACACGGTCGGCGTGGCCGTGCCGCGCCAACGTCGGGGCGGTCGACCCGCCGTCGTGCTGCCGGAGCCGCCGGTGGCCGCTGTGCCGCCCGTCGTTGTGCCGCCGGTTGCCGCGCCGCCGGCTGATGCTGACGAGGATTTTGACTGGTTCGACCGGCCGACGGACGCCTACGCACAACCCGTACGAGCGTCGGACCGGGCCGTTCCCACGTCGGACTCGTCCGCCCCCGCGTTGGATCCGCCGGCAGCGGTGCCGGTGGTCGGTACGACCGTCACCGGGCACCCGTACCGTGGCGTGGCACCGGTGCCGCAGCGGTACAACCAGTGGCAGTGAGCCGCCGTAGGGTGGGCGGATGGCCGGCTCACCGTACACCGATCTGGACCGTCCGCCGCTCGACGAGCGTGGGCTGCGTCGCGCGCTGATCGTTACCGACGGCCTGTGGACCGACGTGCAGGTCCGGGCGCAGACCGGTTCCACCAACGCGGACGTGCTCGCCGCCGCGCGAGCCGGTGCCACCGAAGGGCTGGTGATCGCGGCGGAGCAGCAGCACGCCGGGCGCGGGCGGCTCGGCCGCGACTGGACCTCGCCGCCGCGGGCCGGCCTCGCCGTCAGCGTGCTGCTGCAGCCGGCGGCGGCTCGGCCCGCCCGGTCGTGGCCGGCGGTGCCAGGGTCCCGGTACGGCTGGCTACCGCTGCTGGCCGGCGTCGCGCTGGCCGAGGCGGTGGCCCGGCTCGCCGAGTTGCCGGCCGGGTTGAAGTGGCCCAACGATCTGTTGATCGACGAGGCGAAGTGCGCCGGGATCCTCGCCGAGGCGGCCCCGGATGGGGCGGCCGGCCCGTCCGTGGTGCTGGGCATCGGGCTCAACGTGACGCTGCGCGTCGACGAGCTGCCACCGCCCGGCAGTGGCCTGCGGGCCACCTCGCTGCAGCTGGCCGGAGCGGCGGCGACCGACCGGGACCCGTTGCTGCGGGCCGTGCTGCGCGGGGTGGCCGACTGGTACGGGCGGTGGCGGGCCGCCGGCGGCGACCCGGTCGAGTCCGGTCTGCGGGCGGCGTACCTGCGGCACTGTGTGACGGTGGGCCGGCAGGTGCGGGTCTCGTTGCCGTCCGGCACGGCGCACACCGGGCTGGCCGACACGGTCGACGAGGACGGTCGCCTGGTGGTCCGTACGGCCGGCGGCGAACTGGCGGTCGCGGCCGGGGACGTGGTGCACGTGCGGTCCGGCGACGCGCCAGGAAACGGTACGCCCGGTTGACCGTACGGGTGGCGGTCAACCGCTACGGTCACCCCGGCGGCCGGTGTACGGACCGCCGGCCGGGTCCCCCGCCCGGCCCGGGCTAGGAGGTTGCCGTGGCATTTCCCGAAGACATGCTCACCGCGGACGAGCATGTCGTGTTGCACCTGCACCCGCACTGGAAGGCGCTGGTCCGGCCGGTGGCGGTGACGGTGCTGGCGGTCGCCGCCGTGGTGGCCGGGTTCCTGCTGCTGCCGGAGAGCACCGCAGCCACCGTCGTGTGGTACGTGATTCTCGCGCTTGCGCTGGTCGCGGTGCTCTGGTTCGCCGTCCGGCCGTTCGCGGTCTGGCGCAGTACGCACTACGTGTTCACCAACGAGCGGGTGGTGCTGCAGCACGGGGTGTTCTCCCGGGAGCGCCGGGACATCCCGTTGAACCGGGTCAACGACCACTCCATGACGCAGCGGTTCAGCGAGCGGCTGCTCGGCTGCGGAACGTTGACCATCGAGTCCGCCGGTGAACGCGGGCAGACCGTGCTGCCCGACCTTCCGGGGGTCAGTCAGGTGCAGACGCAGCTCTACGAGCTGGTCGAGGCGCACCACGATCTGCACAGCCTGGGCGACGGTGAGCTGCGGGAAATTCTTGACGAAGCACGCACCGGGCCGGACCAGCCGGCCCCGGCGCGACCGGACAACGCCTCACCCGGCCGCTGACCGGGCGACGGCTGGCCAGCACCGCCAGGCGGGCCTGGCCCGCTGGCCAGCCGGGTCAGGTCGTCGGCCCGGCGCCGCGTAGCGCGAACCAGCCACGGAACCGGGTGCGCAGCACCTCGCGCTCCGGCCGGTCGTAGGTGTCGAGCCGGGTCAACGACCCCAGCAGGGTGACCGTGCCCAGGCCGGGCCGGGCGTCGGACAGCTTCCTGGTGAGCACGTCCAGCCGCCCGGCGAGCCGGTCACCGGCGTACACCGGGGCCAGCCAGCGCAGCTCCTCCAGGCCGGGGGAGGTGTCGGCGGCGGCCCGGGACAGCACGGCGTCCACGTACGCCCGCATGAACAGGCTGACGGTGAAGAATCCGCTGGCGATCACGGTGCCGTACGGGCTGGCCTGGGCGAGGTCCGGCTCGACGTGGTACCACTGCGGGTCGAAGCGTTCGGCGAAGCTGACCATTTCGACGCCGTCCACGGTGGTGATGCCGAGGTCGAAGGAACCGCCCGGGGCGAGATCCTCGAAGAACAGGTCGGCGTCAGCACCGGTGCCGGAGCGCACGGTCGTCGGTCAGCGCCTGGCCGGGCGGGTCGCCGCGGCGATCTCCGCGTCCAGTTCGGCGGTGATCTTCGCGTCGAGCTCGGCGGCGAGTTCGGCGTCGAGCTGGTCGGCCAGAGGTGCCGTGCTGTCGAGGGCCTGCGTCGACTGGCCGGTCGGTGGCTGCCCGTCCCGCTGGATCTGCTGCGGGACCGGGCCGCCCGCCGCCGGTTCGGTCCCGGCCCCGGGCTCGACCCCGGTGGTGGGGCTGGTCCCGACCCCGGTGGTCGGGCCGGTCCCGGTGGTCGGGTGGGCGGCGGGTGCCGGGCGGAAGACGAACGTGCGGTACGCCCAGAAGCGGAAGATGGTGCCGAGCACCAGTCCGATGATCTTGACGATGTTCAGGGCCAGCAGCCCGCTGATGCCGAAGCCGTACTTGGCCAGCCCCAGCACCCCGACCTCGATCGCCAGGCCGGTCAGGTTGAACAGGAAGAACAGTACGTACTCCCGCCGGATGGCCGACTTCGGCCGGTCGCGGTAGGTCCAGTGGCGGTTCATGAAGTACGAGCTGGTGGTCGCCACCAGCGCGGCGACGACAGTCGCCTTCAGCTGACCGTCGGCGAGCACGGTCAGTGCCAGAGCGTTGAACACCGCGAAGTTGACCGCGGTGTTGATGCCACCGACGGTGCCGAACTTCAGCGCCTCGCGGATGAACCTCTGCCAGCGCTCGGGCAGAAGGCGAAGTATTCGCATCAGATCACCATACGGCAGGTCGACGGGCCGTTCGGGTTGACTGGCGGGTAGGGCGGCACCGGGTGGGGCTAGTCACGGTCGCTGGCAGCGGCCGCCACCACGGCGGGTGCCGCGACGGTGAACACGAACCTGCGGTACGCCCAGAACCGGAACAGGGTGCCGACCGCCACGCCGACGATGTTGGCCGCGATGTTGTCGGCGAGCAGTGTCTGGAACACCCCCGGCCAGATGCTGCCCAGCCCGTAGTGGCTGATCCCCAGGCAGGCCAGGCCGATGCCCAGGCCCACGGCGTTGAAGAAGAAATAGAGGCCGTACTCGCGGGCCAGCCCGGACCTGACCGAGTGCCGCCAGGTCCAGAAGCGGTTGCCCACGAAGGCCACCGAGGCAGCGATCACCGTCGACAGCGTCTTCGCGCTGAGCGGGCCCATCCCGAGCACGCCTGAAGCGATGTTGAACAGGGTGATGTCGACGATGAAGGCGATCCCGCCAACCACTCCGAACTTGCCGATCTCGCGGACCAGCAGACCGAACCGGTCCCGGAGCCGGCGGATCAACCCCGGACTGGAGGCGGGCGCGGACGGCTCGCCGGCGGCGTGGACGGGCACGTGGTCGAGCGTAGCGGGTTCCCGCCCGCCGATGTGTCGGCACCGCCCGAGTTTCCGGCCGCGCCACGCTTTCGCCACCCGAGTCGTGAACACGCAGAGTGACTGAGGTTGGGGTTGGTCGAGCGCCGGAAGATCTTGCGTACAACTGCGCGTGAGAGCGAGAAACAGCTCGTCAGATTGCATGCGTCGACAACTTGTGCACTTCTTCACAAGCTCCTCGGCTGCCCTGAACGATCAATCGGTTTACCCTGAGTCCAACTCCCGGACTTGTATCCCGGCGGGTGGGCCCGACCATCCGCCGGTGCCGTGCACTCCAGGAACGAGGTCAGCGCCGACCACGAGGAGATCGCCATGACTGCAACGGCCACCGCGTCCGTACCGTCGAACGTCCCCGGCCCCGCCCCGACCAGCCACGCCCGCCTGCTCGACTGGGTCCGTCAGATCGCCCACCTCACCACACCGGACCGGGTCGTCTGGGCCGACGGTTCGCTCGCCGAATGGCACCGGCTCACCGACGAACTCGTCGACTCCGGCACCCTGGTCCGGCTGGACAGCGAACGCCGTCCCAACTCGTTCTGGGCCCGCACCGACCCGACCGACGTGGCCCGGGTCGAGGAACGTACCTTCATCTGCTCACCCGACGAGTCCGACGCCGGCCCGACCAACAACTGGGTGGACCCCGCCGAGATGAAGCGGGTGATGACCGAGCTGTACCGGGGGTGCATGCGCGGCCGGACCATGTACGTGGTCCCGTTCTGCATGGGCCCGTTGGACGCCCCGGAGCCGATGTTCGGGGTGGAGATCACCGACAGCGCGTACGTCGTCGCCTCGATGCGGATCATGACCCGGATGGGCGCCGAGGTGCTCGCCGCGATGGGCGACGACGCCGCGTTCGTACCGGCCCTGCACTCGGTCGGCGCCCCGCTCGCGCCGGGCCAGGCCGACGTGCCGTGGCCGGCCAACGAGACCAAGTACATCTCGCACTTCCCGCAGACCCGGGAAATCTGGTCGTACGGATCCGGCTACGGCGGCAACTCGCTGCTCGGCAAGAAGTGCTACGCGCTGCGGATCGCCAGCGTGATGGCCCGCGACGAGGGCTGGCTGGCCGAACACATGCTGATCCTCAAGCTCACCGCGCCGGACGGGCGGGTCCGCTACGTCGCCGGCGCGTTCCCGTCCGCCTGCGGCAAGACCAATCTGGCCATGCTGGAGCCGACCATCCCCGGTTGGAAGGTCGAGACCATCGGCGACGACATCGCCTGGATGCGGTTCGGCGACGACGGCCGGCTGTACGCGGTCAACCCCGAGTACGGGCTCTTCGGCGTCGCCCCCGGCACCGACTGGCGGACCAACGCCAACGCGATGCGGACCCTCGACCGGGGCAACTCCATCTTCACCAACGTCGCGCTGACCGACGACCGCGACGTGTGGTGGGAGGGGATGGGCGAGCCACCGGCGCACCTGACCGACTGGCGGGGCGAGGACTGGAACCCCGACCGGGGTACCGACGCCGCCCACCCGAACAGCCGGTTCTGCACCCCGATCACCCAGTGCCCGATCCTGGCCGACGAGTACCACGACCCGCGCGGCGTACCGATCGACGCGATCCTGTTCGGCGGCCGGCGACGCACCACGGTGCCGCTGGTCACCGAGGCACGCGACTGGGTGCACGGCGTCTACCTGGGCGCCACCCTCTCCTCGGAGACGACCGCTGCGGCGGCCGGCAAGGTCGGGGTGGTCCGGCGGGATCCGATGGCGATGCTGCCGTTCATCGGCTACCACGCCGGGGACTACTTCCGGCACTGGATCGAGATGGGCAAGGGCACCGACGGCGACGCCGCCAAGCTGCCCCGGATCTTCTACGTCAACTGGTTCCGCCGCGACGACGACGGCCGGTTCCTCTGGCCCGGCTTCGGGGAGAACTCCCGGGTGCTCAAATGGATCGTCGAGCGGCTGGACGGCACCGGCGCGGCGGTGGAGACCCCGATCGGCAACGTGCCGACCGTCGACGCGCTCGACCTGTCCGGCTTGGACGTCGACTCGGCCGACGTGGCCGCCGCGCTCGCCGTCGACCCGGCGCAGTGGCGCGCGGAGCTGCCGCAGATCACCGAATGGTTCGAGCGGTTCGGCGACAAACTGCCCGGGGTGCTCTGGGCGGAGCTGGACGCGCTGCGGGCCCGGTTGGACGCCGCCGACTGACCGTTGGATAGCCTGCGCCGGTGGCGGCAGTCGATCCCGGTGCGGGCCGCGCCGGACCGGTCCGCCCGGCAGCGCTCCGCCTGCCGCCGCCGGTCCGCCCGGCAGCGCTCCGCCTGCCGCCGCCGGTCCGCCGGCTGGTCGGCTTGCTCGCCGTCACCGCCGCGGCCACCGTCGTGGTCGACCTGCTCAACTGGTGGTACGCCCCGGAGCGGGACGTCGGTGTGGCGGTCCGCTCCGGCTGGGCGCTGCTGCGGGCGTTCGGGTTCCTGGTCCTGATCCGGCAGGTACGCCGGGGCCGGGCCGGGGCCCGACCGTTCGGGCTGATCCTGGCGGTCACCACCGTCTTCGCGCTCGGCCGGCTGGTGGTGCCGCGCTCCGGCGTACCGCCGCTGCCCGGGGTGGTCGGGTTCGCCCTGCTCGCCGGGCTCTGCCTGGCCGTGGTGTGGCTGCTGTACCGGTCCCCGGCGGTCGGTGCGCAGCTGACCCGGCACCCGGCCCGGCTGGTCCGCGACGGCCGGCGGCTGACCTGGCGCGAGGCCCCGCCCCGGCGGCCGCCGGTCGCCGCCTGGCTGCTCGTCGCCCGGGTCTCGGCCTTCACCTACCCACCGTTGATGCTGGTGCCGGCGCTGGTCTCGATCGGGGTGCTGCTCGACGGCCGGCTGGTCGCCACCCCGGCGGTGGTGGCCTGGATCGCGGTCGCCACCGCCACCAGCTGGCTGGTGCTGCTGGTGTCGTTCTTCATGCTGCGCGGCCGACGCTGGGCACGCTGGCTGCTGGTCCTGGTCAGCCTCGGGGTGCTCGCCGTCGACCTGCCGCTGTGCTGGTGGCTGCTCGGCGTGGACGGTCTGGTCCGCGACGGCGCGCCGCTGGTGGTGGCGGTGGCGCTGGCCTTCTACGGTGTGTGGCGGGCCGGTCGCGTCGAGCGTGGTCGGGCGGCGGGCAGCGCCGAGCCCGGCCGGGGGAGCGTCGGTGCCGAGCCCGGCCGGACGGCAGCCGGCACCGAACCGGCCTGACGGGAGGTCCAGGTGGACGGTACGTCGGTCGTCGACGTCGCGGTGGTCGGTGCCGGGCCGGCCGGTGCCGCCGCCGCGATCGCCGCCCGCCGGGCCGGTGCCCGGGTGCTGCTGCTGGACCGGGCCGACTTTCCCCGCGACAAGCCGTGCGGCGACGGCATCGCACCGCACGCCCTCGACGTGCTGGCCGGGCTGGACGTGCCCGACCCGGTCGACGGGTTCGCCCCGGTCGGCCGGCTCCGGCTGGTCGCCCCGCACGGCGGGCAGGTCGCCGCCGAGCTGGTCCGTCCGGCGTACACGGTGCCCCGGGCCGTCTTCGACGCCCGGCTGGTCGCCGCCGCGGTCGCCGTCGGCGCGCGGCTGCGGCGGCACACCGTACGGCGGGTCACGGTCCGCGACGACCTGGTGCTGCTCGACGGCGAGATCGCGGCGCGGGCGGTGGTCGGCGCGGACGGCGCGGGATCGGTGGTACGCCGGGCGTTGGGCCACGGCGCCAACCCGGACGGACATCTGGCCCTGGCGATTCGCGGCTACGCGCCGGTCGGGGCCGTCACCAGACCCGGCGAACAGCGGATCGTCACCACAGCGGCCGGTTGGCCGGCGTACGCCTGGGCCTTTCCGATCGGTGACGGGCGGGCGAACATCGGGTACGGGGAGGTGCTGCGCGGCCGGCCGTTGACCCGGGCCCGGCTGCTGGACCGGCTGTGCGCGCTGCTGCCCGGCACCGACCTGGCGCAGGTCACCGATCTGCGGGCGCATCATCTACCGCTGTCCACCCGGCGGCCGCCGGTGGGTGCGGGTCGGCTGGTGCTGGCTGGCGACGCGCTGTCGCTGATCAACCCGTTCACCGGCGAGGGCATCTTCTACGCGGTGCTGTCCGGTGCGCTGGCCGGTGCGGCGGCGGCCGGTACGCCGGCGCTCGCCGCCCGCCGCTACCGGCAGGCGCTGCGCCGACGCCTCGGTGGGCACCTGCGGCACAGCGCCGTCGGCGCCTGGCTGGCCCGGCGGCCGACGACGGTGGACGCCGCCGTCGCGGCGGCGGCGCGGGACCGGCGCGTCTTCGACACCATCGTCGAACTCGGTCTCGGCGACGGCCAGCTGGACGCGGTCACGGTGCGCCGGCTCGCCGTGCAACTGACGATTCGCCGAGCGGCCGATACCGCGCGACGGCGCTCCGGTCGCTAGTCTGCTTGTGATGACTCTGCGGGAGCTGCTCTACTCGGTCTATGAGCGACGGCTCATGACGAGACTGGCGGGCAAGCCGGTGCCCGGCCACGTGGGCGTGATGTGCGACGGCAACCGCCGGTGGGCCCGGGAAATGGGGTTCGTGGATCCCAACGACGGGCACCGGGTCGGCGCAGCCAAGATCAAACATCTGTTGAACTGGTGTGACCAGGCCGGCATCGGTCACGTCACGCTGTATCTGCTGGCCACCGACAACCTGCGTCGGCCGGCCCGCGAGCTGGATCCACTGCTGAGCATCATCGAGGATCTGGTCACCGAGCTGGCCGAGGAGGGCAACCCCTGGCGGCTGCGTATCGTCGGTGCGCTGGACCTGCTGCCGGATTCCACCGCGACGGCGTTGAAGGCCGCGCAGGAGCGCACCCAGACCCGGTCCGAGGGCGCGCAGGTGAACATCGCGGTCGGCTACGGTGGCCGCCGGGAGATCGCCGACGCGGTCCGCTCGCTGCTGCACGAGCACGCCAAGTCCGGCGGCACCCTGGAGGAGCTGGCCGAGGTGCTCGACGTCGACCACATCGCCGAGCATCTCTACACCCGCGGTCAGCCGGACCCGGACCTGGTCATCCGGACCAGCGGTGAGCAGCGGCTCTCCGGCTTCCTGCTGTGGCAGTCGGCGCACTCGGAGTTCTACTTCTGCGACGTGAACTGGCCCGACTTCCGTCGGGTGGACTTCCTGCGGGCGTTGCGGTCGTACGCGAACCGGCAACGCCGGTACGGCGCCTGACCAGCTCCGGTGCCTGACCGGTACGGCGCCTGACCGCCGCCCGCTCCACCGAGCGACGGTCAGCTGCCTGCGGGGACGTCAGTCCAGGGCGTGCACGGCGGAGGTCAGGAAGTCGCCGAGCGCTTCCGGCGAGTCGATGGTGAGGTCGGCGGCCGCTGACACGTCGTGCCCGGTCTCGGCGTTGGCCACCGCCACGCAGACGCCGAAGAAGTCCGGGTTGGCGCTGGCGTGTGCCCGGAGAGCGGCGAACGCCTTGATGTCGGAGACGTCGTCACCGAAGTACCAGGCGCAGCCGGCGGTGCCGACCGCGTCGCCGATGACCATGCCTTTGTCCCGGTCGACCGGCGGCTTGATCTCGATGACCATCCGCCCGCTCTGCACCCGCAGGCCGAGCTGTTCGGCCTGGGCCTGCCCCCACGATTCGACGGTTTCGGCGAGCTCGGGCGCGGTCCGGTAGTGCAGCGCGACGGACAGCCGTTTGTACTCGACCAGAGCGCCGGCGGGCAGCTCGGCGCGGGCCCGGTCGGCCAGCTCCTGCATCGCCGGGACCCAGGGCAGCGCGGCCGGCTCGGTGACCGTCGGTCCGGATCCGTGACTGTGCTCCAGCCCGTACAGTCCGTACAGGTCGACCTCACTGATCGTGGCGAACTGGGCTCGGAGGAAGTCGACCGGTCGGGCCGACACGATCGCTATCCGCTGCACCACCCCGGTGAGTGACTCGATCGCCGCCAGCACCTTGGGCGCGGGCTGCACCGACGTGGGATCGTCACCGACCGGGGCGAGGGTGCCGTCGAAGTCGAAGAACAGCACGCACCGGTCGGCGCGATCGATGGTGGCTCGCCATGCCTGCTCCGCGGTCAGCGGACGGGCCAAGCGCTGGTTTCCTACCTCGAACGGCCGCACGGGCGTCAGCGTACCTGCTGCCGCCGCAGGTGCCAGACCTCTCGGCGGATGAACGTTCGGGGACGTCGGCGCTGGTGACTACGGTCCGCGAACCACCCGGCGGGTCAGTCGTCACCGCCGCTCATCAGTCGCCGACCGTGCATCCGCGGTGGAAATTGCACGACTGCCGCGTCGTGTTGCTGCCCCTGCCGGAGCAAATAGCCCTCGACGAAGCCGGAGTTGCGGTCGGCGACGTGTGAATCGACTTCATTGAGCCGGGCGACGAGAAATTCGGTGAGCGCGGTCAGCCGTCCCTGCTGTCGGTCGTTGAGGTGCGCGATGACCGCCACCAGCGTGGCGACGGACGCGCAGGCGATGACGAACAGGTTCACCACCGCTGGCACCTCGCCGCTACTCAGGACGGCGACCACGATATTCGTGGTGCCGTAAAGCGTGATCGCGACGGCCGCGATCACGACTGCCGACCATTTGAGGGTCATCGGGTATCGACCCTCCCTCCTGTCCCGCAGGGCTGTGTCCGGGCTGTGTCCGGCCTTGTCCCGTCCCCCGTGGATGACGAGCCCAAGCAGTACGGAGAGGAACGCTATCGTGACTCAGCGTGCAAGTGGGACAGAACCGGGCCGCTTGATCGGCTTTCTTTCGCCATCTGAGAACTACCCTGCCCGCTTGGGTCCTTTGCGAGGTTCGGCGGGCAGTGGGGGTCGGTAGGCGAGATAGCGGATCGTCTCCCTGATGTGAAATTTCTCCGCATCTGAAACGTTTGGGTCGACCAGTCGGCGGAGCAGTGCCTCCACGTCCGGGTCCATCGGCGGTGCCGAGGGTGCGGGTCGGGCGCTGGTGGCGCGGTCCCAGCCGAGTACGCCGAACGCGATCGTCGGGCTGATCCCCAGTCCCTCGCAGAACGAGACCACCCGCTCGGCCTCCGGATCACTGGACCACTCGCCGCGTACCCACCGGTTGATGGTCTGGCGGGACACGCCGGTGCGTCGGGAGACCTCCGAGCCGGTCCAGGCGCGGGTCGCACGCGCGTCGGCGAGCGCCTTGCGTACGAAGGCGGCGAAGGCGATCTTCCGCGCGGCGGAGCTGTCCGGCACCGGCCGACGGTACGGCGAATCACCGCTTTTCCTGGGGGCAGGAAGCCTTCTGTACTGCGTTTGTGACAGAGCTTTGTGAATCTCTGTCGGGAAATCTTCCCTTGTCACGAGGGGTGCCACGGGTGCAGTCTAAGGACGAAGTGGGGTGGCGCTAATCACCCGAAAAGACGATGCTGTCACTTGTGCGTGACGCTTTACTCTACGTCACGTGCTTGAGACGCTGAGTGAGTGGAGTTGTCGCTTACACGTGACGGAGACGGTGCGGTGACCGAACTCGCGACCCGGGCCCAGGCCTTCGGCCTGATCGCGGACGCCGTCGCCGGCGGCTTGACCGCGCCGTGGCGGCTGTACCTGGCACGGGGGTGTCGTCACCTGTCGCTCAACGTGGGGGACCGGTCCGAGTGGAACGCGTGGCGGGCGCACCTCGGCTGTCCGGAGTTGAGTGTGCGGGTCTACGACGCCGGAGGGGAGATCCGGCGGGCCTCGGTGGCCGAGGTGGTGCTGGGCGGTTGCCGGATCAGCGTCGAACTGGTCGAAGAGGTGAGGACCGACGACATCGATCGGCTGCTCACCGACGACCCGACGTCGTTCGAGTCGGAGGAGACATGATCCCAGAGATCGGGGCGACCGGATGAGCTCGTTCTTCGCGGTCTTCCTGGTGTTGCTGCTGGCCTCGGCCAGTTACGCCGCCGGCCGGCTGCACGGCCAGCTCAGCTACCGGATCGGCTACCGGTTCGGCTACCGGCAGGGGTACTTCGACGGTGACCGCGGGGCGTGGACCCGGCGGCGCCGGGAGACCCGGGCCGCGATCGCGTCGGTGCTGCCGGAACCAGCCCGTCCGGTGGCCCGTCCGGTGGCTGCCGGAGTCGACCTGGCGGTCCGTCCGGGCACCACCTACACCGGTGCGGCCTTCGTCGGCGGTCCCGGCGTCGCCGGGACCGGTGGCCGGCACTCGACGGAACTGCTGGCCGGCCGACATCCCTGACCGGCCGCAGCCGCAGCCAGCCGGCCGCAGCGATGAGCTTTCCCCGAGTGCGGTGTCGTGTTGAGGCGGACGCGACACCGCCAGGGAACCCCGGCGTCACCGCGCCGGAGTTCCTCCCGGCCGGGATGCGTGCAGGGGGTGCGCATCCCGGCCGGCCGCCTGCGCGGCTCGGATGTGTCCGTCGCGTGACCGGTGTGTGTCGGACCTGGGTACGGATCGCCATTTGCCCCGCTCACCTCCGGTGTGTGGGCCGAAGATCGGCTCTGACGCCTAGCCGAGGTCGGGATCCGGCGGCTAGCGTCTAGTCATGGTCCGGGGTCGTCCCGGGCCAGCCGGACGGTCCGGACCTGCAGTCGCATGGGTTCCGCATCCGACCCGTGCCTTCGGGCCCCGGTGGAGCCGGATCGCGGGCGGATCGGGTGCACGCCCGACGGAGCAGGCCTGTGACGAGTCGACGTACCACCCCCCGGGCCGATCAGAGCCCGACCGCCGCCGCTGTCCCGTCCAGCCGTAGCCGGACCCGCCGAGCCCCGGACGCCGCCGCGTCCGAGTCGGCCGACCGGTCCGCCGGCCCAGCCCAACCGGAGCCGCCAGTCACCGCCCGCGCGTACGTCCTGGACACCTCGGTCCTGCTGTCCGACCCAGGGGCGTTCCACCGGTTCGCCGAGCACGAGGTGGTGATCCCGCTGGTGGTGATCTCCGAGCTGGAAGGCAAGCGGCACCATCCGGAGCTCGGCTGGTTCGCCAGGCAGTCCCTGCGGATGCTGGACGAACTCCGGGTCCGCCACGGCCGGTTGGACCAGCCGGTGCCGGCCAACGAGTCGGGCGGCACGTTGCGGGTCGAGCTCAACCACGCCGACACCGACGTGCTGCCGCCGGGGTTCCGCAACGAGTCCAACGACACCCGGATCCTGTCGGTCGCGCTCAGCATGGGCGCGGAGGGCCGGGACGTGGTGCTGGTCAGCAAGGACATGCCGCTGCGGGTCAAGGCCGCCTCGGTCGGTCTGGTCGCCGACGAGTACCGGCACGGCCAGGCCAGCGACCCGACCTGGACCGGGATGGCCGAGCTGGAGTCCACCGACGAGCAGGTCAAGCAGTTGTACGCGGGCGAGGCCGTCGACCTGGACAGCGCCGCCGGGCTGCCCTGCCACACCGGCCTGGTGCTGCACGGCACCGGCGGCGCCGCGCTCGGCCGGGTGATGGCCGACAAGACGGTACGGCTGGTACGCGGTGACCGGGAGGCGTTCGGGCTGCGTGGTCGCTCCGCCGAGCAGCGGATCGCGTTGGACCTGCTGCTCGACGAGTCGATCGGGATCGTCTCGCTGGGCGGTCGGGCCGGCACCGGCAAGTCGGCGCTGGCTCTGTGCGCCGGGCTGGAAGCGGTGATGGAACGGCGCCGGCACAAGAAGGTCGTCGTCTTCCGTCCGCTGTACGCCGTCGGCGGTCAGGAGCTCGGCTACCTGCCCGGGTCCGAGTCGGAGAAGATGTCGCCGTGGGCCCAGGCGGTCTTCGACACCCTCGGCGCGGTGGTGCACGAGAACGTGATGGAGGAGGTGCTCGCCCGCGGCATGCTGGAAGTGCTGCCGCTGACCCACATCCGGGGTCGCAGCCTGCACGACGCCTTCGTGATCGTGGACGAGGCCCAGTCGTTGGAACGCAACGTCCTGCTCACCGTGCTGTCCCGGATCGGACAGGGCTCCCGGGTGGTGCTCACCCACGACGTCGCGCAGCGGGACAATCTGCGGGTGGGCCGGCACGACGGGGTGACCGCGGTGATCGAGGCGCTGAAGGGGCATCCGCTGTTCGCCCATGTCACGCTGACCCGTTCGGAGCGTTCTCCCATCGCCGAAATGGTTACTGATCTGTTGGAGGACATCCCGCGCTGACCTCGCCCGGTGTGGGGCTATGCCCCACTTTAGGGTGAAAATTAGCGTGACCAGTATCACATTCAAAGTCCCGCGTTTCCCAACGGCCTCACCGTGAGCGATGGTGGTCGACGAGCGCGCGCACCGGCGACGACCGATATCCGGGTCGTCGGTGGTGGTGCGTCAGCCGACCACCATCGCGGCCGGCCGACGCGCGACCCACCCGGTCGGGCGCTCACGGCGTGCCCGAACCAGCCGCACCGCCGCACCGCACGTGACGGTCGCGCCGCACCTGGCAGCGGCCGAAGCGAGCCGCCGTTCAGCCGGCCGGCCACGCGGTCGCGAGCGGTGTCGACCGGCCCGGCCCGCCGTGCCCTTGCCCCCGACGAAGGGACCACTTCGTGAGTCGGCTGTGGAGCCGGTTCGGTGTCCGGGCACTCGCCGTCGGCCTGCTCGTGACAGGCGTCGCCGGCGGGTTCTACCTGGAGAGCGACCGGGAGACCCAGCAACGCATCAGCGACGCCCGCCTGGCCGCCGAGGCCGAGCAGGTCGAGCTCGAACTGCTGCGCCAGCGCCGGGCCGAACACCAGCGGATGACGGTGCAACGCCGTACCGCCGAACGGGAAGCCACGGAGAAGGCCCTCGCCACGGCCAAGGCCGAGGCGGCCAAGGCCAAGCGGGCGGAGCAGGTGACCCAGCAGAAGCAGCAGGAGGCGGCGGCCCGGCCGCCGGCGGCGACGGTGCCCTTCACCGGCGAGATTCCGGAGTCCTGCGACGAGTTCAGCGGCAACCGGGCGATCGGCTGCGCCCTCACCCTGGAGAAGGGGTGGGGCCTCGACCAGTTCGCCTGCCTGAACAAGCTGTGGAACAAGGAGAGCGGCTGGAACCACAAGGCCTACAACGCGGCCTCCGGTGCCACCGGTATCCCCCAGGCGGTGCCGGGCAACAAGATGTCCTCGGCCGGCGCTGACTGGCAGACGAACCCGGCGACCCAGATCAAGTGGGGCCTCGGGTACATCAAGAATCGCTACAGCACCCCGTGTGGCGCGTGGCAGCAGTCACAGAACGCCGGCTGGTACTGATCCGGCTCGGACTGTCGGCAGCACCTGTCGCACTCGTCACCGGCGGCGGTACGGACCTGATCGTCCGTACCGCCGCCGGTGTTTTTGTATGGTTTTCGCCAGCTGTCGGCTGGCGTCGGTTGCGCGGACCTGATAGCTACTAGGAGATGGCGTACATGGGGACCTCCGGTGGTGACCCGAACCGGTTCGGCACCGAGGCCTTCTACGCCTCGCTGGGCCGGGCGTTCGTCGCGATGTGCGCGGTCGTCCCCGTGCTGTTCGTCATCGAGGCGTTCGACGTCTGGCTGAGCGCCGGCTTCGACCTGGCCGCCGGCATCATCCCCCGGCGCATCGACGGGCTGGACGGGGTGTTCTTCGCCCCGTTCCTGCACCACGGCTTCGACCACCTCTACAGCAACAGCGTCCCGTTGATCCTGCTCGGCACCTTCGTCCTGGCCGCCGGGGTCCGCCGGTTCCTCTACTCCACCCTGGTGATCATCCTGGTCAGCGGGCTCGGCGTGTGGTTCACCGGTGCCCCGAACACAGTGGTGGTCGGCGCCAGCGGGGTCGTCTTCGGCTACCTCGGTCTGGTGCTGATGCGCGGCATCGTCGAGCGCACCTGGTGGAACCTCGGCGTCGTCCTGCTGGTCGGCCTGCTCTACGGCTGGCAGCTGGTCGGCATCCTGCCGACCGACGCATTGATCTCCTGGCAGGGCCACCTCTTCGGGTTCGTCGGCGGGGTGCTCGCCGCGATCCTGTTCCGCCGCCGACGCGACTACGACCCGTACGACCCGGATCCGCTCACCATGCCCTGACCGCGCCCCGGGTCAGAGGTCGAGCTCGGCGATCGGCCGGCCGTCGAAGTCGACCGCCGAGTAGAGCGCCAGCTTCTCCAACCGGTGATGCGAGTCGATCACCCGGATCGTGCCGCTCTTGGAGCGCATCACGATCGACTGGGTGTACGCCCCACCCGAGCGGTACCGCACCCCGTGCAGCAGGTCACCCGAGGTGACCCCGGTGGCGACGAAGAAGCAGTTGTCGCCGGTGACCAGGTCGTCGGTACGCAGCACCCGGCCCAGGTCATGCCCGGCGGCGACGGCCTTGTCCCGCTCCGCGTCGTCGCGTGGCCAGAGTTTCGCCTGCATCGCGCCGCCCATGCACTTCAGCGCGCAGGCGGCGATGATCCCCTCCGGGGTGCCGCCGATGCCCATCAGCACGTCGACGTCGGACTCCTCGCGGGCCGCCGAGATCGCGCTCGCGATGTCACCGTCGGACAGGAACCGGATCCGGGCACCGGCGTCGCGGATCTCCTGCACCAGCTCGGTGTGGCGGGGCCGGTCGAGGATGCTCACCGTCACGTCGGAGACGCTCGACTTCTTGACCCGGGCAATCCGCTGCAGGTTCTCCCGCACCCCGGCCTCGATGTCGATGACGTCGGCGCAGTCCGGGCCGACCGCCAGCTTCTCCATGTAGAAGACCGCGCTGGGGTCGAACATGGCGCCCCGTTCCGCCACCGCCAGCACCGCGAGGGCGTTCGGCATGCCCTTGCTCATCAGGGTGGTGCCGTCGATCGGGTCGACGGCGACGTCGACCTCCGGCCCGGAGCCGTCACCGACCCGTTCTCCGTTGAACAGCATCGGGGCGTTGTCCTTCTCGCCCTCGCCGATCACGACGACGCCACGCATCTGGATCGAGTTGATCAGTTTGCGCATCGCGTCGACCGCGGCGCCGTCACCGCCTTCCTTGTCTCCCCGACCCACCCACCGGCCGGCGGCCATCGCCGCGGCTTCGGTCACCCGGACCAGGTCCAGGGCCAGGTTACGGTCGAGATTCTGCGGGTTGCGGGTGCCGGTTCCAGTCATCGGTGCTCCTCCTCGCGACGGTGCGGGGCGCATCCCGGAGCACGGCGTCGCCGGCTCCGGTCCTGAGGGAATCCTGGCACGTCACGACGGTGCCAGGTGGTCGCGGGGTGGTCGCGGAGTGGCCCGGCCGCAGGTCGGTCCGCGTATCGGTCCGCGTATGGGTCCACCAGTCCGTGCGTCGGTCCGCGCCGAGGAGCTGGGAGGATGGGCGGATGGAGACGACCGGGCCGGCGAGGCCGGCGCGCGACCGGGCCGAACGCACCCCGAAGGACATCACCCTGTCGCTGCTCGTCCTGCTGGTACCGATCCTGCTGGTGTTCGGGTTCTACCGGGTCTTCCTCGGTGCCGACGACCCGGTGGCGGTGGATCCCGGGCCGGCGTACGAGCAGGCCGGCGCGGCGGGCGAGTTCCCGGTGCGCGCGCCCGCCGGTCTCGGACCGGACTGGGTCGCGGTGAGCGCGGTCTTCCGGTCGGCGTCGGCGGCGGACGGTCCGACGCTGCGGCTGGGCTACGTCACCCCGGCCGGTGCCGCCGTCCAGGTGGTGCAGAGTTCACGGCCGGCACCCGAGCTGCTGGTGGCGGAGCTGACCGCGACCGCGCAGCCGCAGGGCGATGTGGCGATCGGGGCGACAACCTGGCAGCGGTACGCGGCCCGGCCCGGCGAACGCGCACTGGTGTGGCTGGCGCCGCAGCACAGTGTGCTGGTGGTCGGCACGGCCGACTCCGACGAGTTGCGGCTGATGGCCGAGGCGCTCACCCCCCGCTGATCCGTCGGCGGGTCCGGCCCGTCCAGGGCGGTTGCCTGGGCCGGGAATCCGGTTTCCGGGCTGCGGATGGCAGACTCGACGGGGTGAGCGACGTGGCCGCATCGTCGGTGGATGGTGAGCTGGAGAGCCTGAGCCTGGTGGAGTTGGCGGTGCGGCGGCTGCGTCGCGAGATCCTCAGCGGCAAGACCGACCCGGGGGAACGGCTCGTCGAGGAGCATCTGACCCGCCGGCTGGGCATCAGCCGGGCGCCGCTGCGCGAGGCGCTACGGCTCCTCGCCGAGCAGGGCCTGGTGGAGCACGTGCCCCGGCGTGGCGTGCGGGTGGCGACCTTGTCCGACCGCGACGTTCAGGAGCTGTACGCGGTGCGCGACCTCCTGGAGCGGCACGCGGTGGAGTCGGCGCTGCCGGTGCGCCGGGACACCGCCCTCGGCGGCCTGCGGGCCGCGGTCGACCAGATGCGGCTGGCCACCACGGTCGGTGACCGGCTGCGGGTCGCCGAGGCGCATCGGCGGTTCCACGTCGAGCTGGTCGGCCTGGCCGGTAACCGGCAGCTCACCGGGGTGTACGAGTCGGTGCTGTTGAAGCTCCAGCTGTACATGGCGATCAACCTGCGGCGGGAGGCGGAGGTGGCGCAGCCGGTCGACGGGGTGCACCGGCACGAGCGGCTGCTGGCCGCGATTGAAGCCGGGGATCCGACCGAGGTGCTCCGGGAGCTGGCCGAGCACGGTGCCCGTACCTATCTGAGCTGAGCAGATCTGACCGGAGCGGCCGGTGACCGCCTCGGGCCGGGCCGGTCAGTGATCACGTCACACGTTCGTTACCAGGGAAGACTCTTTCGGAAACAGTACGGTCGACAATCGACTGTATCGACGAAGGAGGCGCGATGGCCCTGATCGGTCCGGTCAAGGCGGACCCCTACGCCTGGCCGTACGACGGAACCGTACCGGTCGAGCGGGCCGCACTGCTCTGCATCGACTGGCAGACCGACTTCTGCGGCCCCGGCGGGTACGTCGACGCCATGGGCTACGACATCGGCCTGACCCGGGCCGGCCTGCCGGCCACCGCCCGGCTGCTGGCGCACGCCCGCTCCCTGGGCATGCTGGTGGTGCACACCCGCGAGGGTCACGCCCCCGACCTGTCCGACCTGCCTGCCAACAAGAAGTGGCGGTCGGCCCGGATCGGCGCCGAGATCGGCGGGCCCGGCCCGTGCGGCCGCATCCTGATCAAGGGCGAGCCGGGCTGGGAGATCGTGCCCGAGGTCGCCCCGGTCGACGGCGAGGTGATCGTCGACAAGCCGGGCAAGGGTGCCTTCTACGCCACGAACCTGGACCTGGTACTGCGTACCCATGGGATCACCCACCTGCTGCTCACCGGGATCACCACCGACGTCTGCGTGCACACGACGATGCGGGAGGCCAACGACCGCGGCTACGAGTGCCTGATCCTCGCCGACTGCACCGGCGCCACCGACCCGGGCAACCACACCGCCGCCCTGAAGATGGTGACCATGCAGGGCGGGGTCTTCGGCGCGGTGGCCACCGCCGACGACGTGATCGCGGCGACCGGGCGGTGAACGGCCCGGTGGCGGAGCAGCAGCCGGTGCAGGTGCCGGCCCGGCCGGCCACGTACACCTTCGAGCCGGCCACCACCGCGTTGCTCGTCATCGACATGCAGCGCGACTTCCTGGAGCCGGGCGGATTCGGCGAGAGCCTCGGCAACGATGTCACACAGTTGCGCCGTACCATCGCTCCGCTGCGCCGGCTGCTCGCCGCCGCCCGCGCGACCGGCCTGACCGTCGTGCACACCCGGGAAGGGCACCTGCCGGACCTGTCCGACTGCCCACCGGCGAAGCTGCGGCGTGGCGCGCCGAGCCGGCGGATCGGCGACCCCGGCCGGTTCGGTCGGATCCTGATCCGTGGCGAGTACGGCCACGACATCATCGACGAGCTCGCGCCGGTCGGCGGCGAGCTGGTGATCGACAAACCGGGCAAGGGCGCCTTCTACGCCACCGAGCTGGACGGCCTGCTGGCCGAGCTGTCGGTCACCAGCCTGCTGGTCACCGGGGTGACCACCGAGGTCTGCGTGCACACCACGGTCCGGGAGGCCAACGACCGCGGCTACGAGTGTCTGGTGTTGGCCGACTGCGTCGGGTCGTACTTCCCCCGGTTCCACTCGGTCGGCCTGGAGATGATCGCCGCGCAGGGCGGCATCTTCGGTTGGGTCGCCGACTCGGCGGACCTCCTCGCCGCCCTCACCCCGGTCACGCCGTGATGGGCGAAGTGAACCGTCCGGACGTGCTCGCCGAGGTCCGGGCGGCCTTCGACAGCTACGAAAAGGCGTTGGTCGACAACGACGTCGCGGCGATCGTCGACTACTTCTGGCCGTCCGAACACATCGTGCGGTTCGGCGTCGCCGACCACCAGTACGGCATCGAGGAGCAGCGCCGGTGGCGGGCGGCGCAGCCGCCGCTGCCGCCCGGTCGGCGGCTGCACGACGTGCTGATCACCACCTTCGGCTCCGACTTCGCGGTGGTGACCTGCCGGTTCGACTATCCCGGCGGCACCGTCTCCGGCCGGCAGTCGCAGACCTGGGTACGCTGCGCGGCCGGCTGGCGCATCGTCAGCGCCCACGTCTCCGAGCCGGCCACCACGACGACCGGTGATCCGACAGCATGAGCCGAACACCAGATACCTGATCCGAGGTCGGAAAGGTATCTGGTGTTCGGCTCGTCGTCAGGCGTGCCTCGTCAGGCGTACGTCTCGAACTCGGCGACCCTCGGCGTGCCGCTCGATCCGGTGATCTCAAAGCTGATCTTGCGGAGTGAGGTCGACGCGAAGGTGATCACGCCGGCTCCGCTGCCGGTCGCCAGGGTCGCGCCGCTGTCATGGTCGTACAACCGCCACGACCCGATGTTGCCGACCGCGCCCGACGCCTCGCGGATGTGCACCGCGGAGACGGTGGTGTCCGAACCCCACTTGATCGAGATGCGTCCGGTGGAGCCGTTCGGCGACCAGTAGCTGCCCATGTCGCCGTCGCGGACGTCGCCGTAGCTGGTCCCGCTGGCCTTGCTCGAGCCGTCCGAGCCGGCCCCGATGCTGAGGTTCGTTCCGCCCGGCGGGTTGGTCGGGTTCGGCGGGGGAGTGGTCGGGTTCGGCGGCGGGGTGGTCGGGTTCGGGCCCGGGGTGGTCGGGTCCGGACCCGGCGTCTGCGGGCTGCAGCTGCCGTTGGACACCCGGTTGCCCTTGTTGGCGCCGGCCAATTGGCGGACCAGGTTCGGCACGCAGCTCGCCCCGTCCAGGCTGTACGGGTACGGGATGCTGACGCTGGTGTTGGACTGCGGGTTCGGCCCGGCCGGGTTGGTGTCGCCGCTGCGGGACGACCAGGTCACGTTGTCGTAGATGTTGCCGCTGACCTGCCAGTAGCCGGCCTCGCTGGTGTAGAACGTGCCCAGCACGTCCTTCGAGTCCTGGAAGTAGTTGTTGTCCACCTTGGCGCGGCCGCCGGCCCGGGAGTTGATGCCGGACTCGTGCAGGTCGACGTAGTAGTTGTTGTAGATGTGCGAGATGCCGCCACGCAGCAGCGGGGTACGGGAGTCGATGTTCTCGTACAGGTTGTGGTGGAACGTCACGTAGCCGTTGGACCGGTCGCTCTCGCTGGACCCGATCAGGCCGCCCCGGCCCGAGTTGCGCAGAGTGCTGTACGACAGGGTCACGTACTGCGTGTTGTTCTTCATGTCGAACAGGCCGTCGAAGCCCTCCGACTCGCCGCCGGAGGCCTCCAGCGTGACGTGGTCGACCCAGACGTTGCGGACGTCGGCCTCCATGCCGATGGCGTCGCCGCCGTTGGAGGTCGGCGAACCCGACTTCTTGACGTTACGGACCGTCACGTTCTGGATGATGATGTTGCGGGCCTCGCGGATGTGGATGCCGATCTGGTCGAAGACCGCTCCGCTGCCGACGCCGATGATCGACACGTTGCTGATCTGCTTGAGCTCGATCACGTCGTCGGCGGTGTTGCAGCTGTCGCCGGAGACCTTGCTGGTGTTGCCGTGGTTGATCGTCCCCTGGACCTCGATGACGATCGGGGTGCTGCTGCTGGCCCGGTTGCACAGGGCCGCGTGCAGGGCGGTACCGGTGCTGACCCGTACGGTCTGTCCGCCCGAGCCGCCGGTGGTGCCGCCGTTCTGGGTAGCGAAGCCGGTTGCGCTGCCGGTCGCCGCCGAGGCCTGCGGGATCGCCAGTGCCAGGCCGATCGTGCCGGCCACGGCCGTAGTGGCCAGCCCGGCGAGGAGTCGCAGTGCGACTGGTCGTCTCATCGTTGTCTCGCCTTCGTCTTGACTGCTGGAATCGGTTCGACTGCTGGAGGTGTCGTGCCGCCCCGGTGAACTGGTGCGGCACGCGGTTGCAGCCCGTGGTCAACCTGCCGGCAGCGCCGGTGTGGCCGTTGCCCGGCCGTCGAGGGACGGCCATCGGCCCGCGACGGCGGCGGCTGGGGCAGGGACGCCTCGACCCAGGTGCGGTGCTCTTGGTGATGTGGACGAGTCAGCGGCTCATCGGGCCCCGTGGACGCGGGGTCGTCAGTGCTGAGGGCGCGAGGCCACCCGGACCATCCTCACGTCCCCGCCGCCGGCGTGCTGCAGCACACCGTTGCCCGGTGCTTCGGAAAGCGCTTTCCCCTGCGAGAATAGGGTGACGTCTATCAATTTGCAAGATCGTGACCGGATTACGGTGAAATGCCGTTGGACGGGGTGGGTTCCGGACGGCTCAGCCGTCGGTGGAGCGGGCACTGCGGGCGGCGTCGAGTCGCTGGCGGGCCCCGTCCAGCCAGCGCTGACAGGCGGCGGCCAGCTGCTCGCCGCGCTCCCACAGCGCCAGCGACTCCTCCAACGTGGTGCCGCCGGACTCCAGCCGCTCCACCACCGAGGCGAGCTCGGCGCGGGCCTGCTCATAGCTCAGCGAATCGACTGCTGGCGATCCGGCCGCCGGCCCGGTCGCCGTACCGCGGTCAGCTGCCTTCTTGGTGGTCACCTGATGCCTCACTCATTCGGATCGGGCCGCGACGGCCGGCAGCTCGCCGCCGGCCAGTCGCAGCCGCAGCGGGTCGCCGGCGGCGACGTCGTCGGGGGAGCGGACCACCGCGCCGGCGGCGTCCTGCACGATCGCGTACCCCCGGTCGAGGGTCGCGGCCGGCGACAGCGCGCGCAGCCGGGCCAGGGTGTGCCCCAGCTCGGCGGTGCCGGCGGACAACCGGTGCGCCAGACACCGGGTGGCCCGGTCCCGCAGCGCGTCGACCTCGCCGGCCCGCCCGTCCAACAGCACCTGCGGCCGGGCCAGCACCGGGCGGGACCGGACCATCTCCAGCCGGTGCGTCTCCCGGTCGAGCAGACCGGTCACCGCCCGGTCCAGCCGGTGCCGGGCCAGGGCGATCAGCCGCAGCTCCTCGGCCAGATCGGGCACCAGCCGTTTGCCGGCGTCGGTCGGCGTGGACGCCCGTACGTCGGCGACGTAGTCGAGCAGCGGTGCGTCGGTCTCGTGACCGACGGCGCTGACCACCGGGGTACGGCAGCCGAACACCGCCCGGCACAGCGCCTCGTCGGAGAACGGCAGCAGGTCCTCGACGCTCCCGCCGCCGCGGGCGATGACGATCACGTCGATCGACGGATCCGCGTCGAGCACCGCCAGCGCGTCGATCATCTGCGGCACCGCGCCGGAGCCCTGCACCGCGACGTTGACCACCCGGAAGTCGACCGCCGGCCAGCGTCGGCGGGCGTTGGTCAGCACGTCCCGTTCGGCAGCCGACGCCCGGCCGGTGATCAGCCCGATCCGCTGCGGCAGGAACGGCGGGCGGCGCTTGCGGGCCCGGTCGAACAATCCCTCGGCGGCCAGCAGCTTCTTCAGCTTCTCCAGCCTGGCCAGCAGCTCACCGAGGCCGACCTGGCGGATCTCGTCGGCGCGCAGGCTGAGCGTGCCCCGGGCCGGGTAGAACTCCGGCTTGGCGCGCAGCACCACCCGGGCGCCGTCGGTCAGCTCCGGCGCGCCGAGGTCGAGCACGTCGCGGTTGGTGGTGACGGTCAGGCTGAGATCGGCCGACGGGTCACGCAGGGTCAGGAACACCGTGGTCGCGCCGGGCCGCCGGCTGATCTGCGCGACCTGCCCGTCGACCCACACCCAGCCGAGCCGGCCGATCCAGGCGCTGATCTTCTGGCTGACCACCCGGACCGGCCACGGCTCGTCCGCGCTGCTGCGCGGCGTCGCGTCGGTGTCGGTCACCCGGCAAGGGTACGGGCGGGTGGTGACACCGCCGCCGCTCGCCCCGCCGCTCGGCGAAAGCCGGTCGGCCCCGGTCCGGTCCCGCCGCTCGGCCACGCTGCCGTCGTGGTCGACGGCACGTAGACTCGGCCGGGTGAACGAGCCTGACGCGAAACCGGTCCACCGCAAGCGGGTGCTGCTGGCCAACCCCCGTGGCTACTGTGCCGGCGTCGACCGCGCGGTGCAGACCGTGGAGGAGGCGCTGAAGCTGTACGGCGCCCCGGTCTACGTCCGCAAGCAGATCGTGCACAACAAGCATGTGGTCTCGACCCTGGAGGCCAAGGGCGCGATCTTCGTCGAGGAGAACGAGGAGGTCCCGCACGGCTCGACCGTGGTCTTCTCCGCGCACGGCGTCGCCCCGGAGGTGCACCGGCAGGCGAAGGCGCGGTCGTTGAAGGCGATCGACGCCACCTGCCCGCTGGTGACGAAGGTTCACCAGGAGGCCCGCCGGTACGCCGCGCAGGACTACGACATCCTGCTGATCGGCCATGAGGGCCACGAGGAGGTGGTCGGCACCTCAGGCGAGGCCCCGGCGCATATCCAGCTGGTCGACGGCCCGGACGACGCCGACAAGATCACCGTACGGGATCCGGAGAAGGTGGTCTGGCTGTCGCAGACCACGCTGTCGGTCGACGAGACCATGGAGACCGTCGCCCGCCTCAAGCGGCGGCTGCCGATGCTGCAGTCGCCGCCGACCGACGACATCTGCTACGCCACCCAGAACCGCCAGCAGGTGATCAAGCAGATCGGGGCCGACTGCGACGTGGTGCTGGTGGTCGGTTCCCGCAACTCGTCCAACTCGGTGCGGCTGGTCGAGGTGGCGATCGACGCCGGTGCCCGCGCCGGTTACCTGATCGACTTCGCCCACGAGATCGACGACGCCTGGCTGGCCGACGCGACCACCGTCGGGCTGACCTCGGGCGCCAGCGTCCCCGACGAACTGGTCCACCAGGTGGTCGACCACCTCGCCGAACGGGGTTTCACCGACGTCGAGCAGGTCACCACGGTCGAGGAGACGATCACCTTCTCGCTGCCGTCCGAGCTGCGCCGGGACATGAAGGCAGCGGCGGCGGGAACGGACGTCCCGGTCACCGCGTCCTAGCCGGTATGAGAGTCACTCGGATCGGCGTACCCCTGTTGCTGACCTGCCTGGCGCTGCCGGCGTGCGGCACCGGTGAACCCACCACCGAGCCCGACCCCGACCCGGTGCCGACCGTGACGGTCGCACCGTCCTCGCCGCCGGCAGCCGAATCACCGAGCGGAGGTGCCACGGTGAGCACAGCACCGCAGACCCCTGGACCGCCCGAAGACCTGCCCACCTCGGTCCCGGGGGGCACCCCGGGGCCGGGAAAGTCGACCGGGTCGTCGCGGCCGATGACCCTGACCGGCACCGTCGAGGCCGGGGTGGAGCACGACTGCTACCTGCTCGACGGCTATCTGCTGGTCGGCGGTTCGCGTGACCTGATCCGTCCGGGTGCCCGGCTGAGCGTCACCGGGCACGTCCAGGCCGACCTGATGACCACCTGCCAGCAGGGCACCCCGTTCATGGTGCAGCGGGTCGAGCCCGCCTGACCGGCGGCGCGACCACCGACCCTGACCTGCGCCGAGCGACGACCCTGGTGCCTGCGTCGGCTGCCGGCGTCGGTGCCCGTAGGACACAGCGAAGGGCCCACCCCGAGTCGGGGTGGGCCCTTCTACCGTCGTACGGCCGAGCCGAAGGTCAGCTCACCGAGCTGACCGAGACTCCGCCGCGGCCGACGACCGCGCCCTGGTCGGTGACGACGAGCATCTCACCGAACAGCTCCCGGCCCGCCTCCGGAGTGGCGTCCACCGTGACACTGCCGCTGAGCGTGGCGCTGGCGCCGTTGGCCAGCTCCGTCGAACCCGACTCGACCGAGATGGTGCCCAACCCGGTCGAGTAGAACACGTCCAGGTAGTCGTACTCGGTGGTGCCGGCCGGCACCGAGTACCCGTCGACCTCGATGTCGTAGACACCGGGTGCCGGGTTGTTGATGGTGACAGCCTCCTCGGAGTCGCCGTCGGCGGTGTACGCGATCAGCGAACCGCCCCGGTAGACGAACAGGTCCAGGTCGGCACTGAGATCGCTGGTGTTGCCGATCTTCGCGAACAGCTGGGTCGCCCCGGCCGGGACCGTCACCTGGAAGGTCTGCACCTCCAGATCGGCGATGGTCGGCCGGTCGCTGTTCGCCGAGCCGAGCGAGCCGCCCTGCCCGGAGACCATCACCGGGCCGAAGGTGTTCTCCACCGTCCAGCTGAGGGGGGTGGGCTCACCGAGGGTGACGTCCTCGAGCACCGTGGTGGCCGGGTCGACGGTGACGCCCTGCACCTGGGCGGTCAACTCGAACGGGTTCTGCAGCATCGGCGAGGTCCGCCGCGACTCCACCTCGATCTCCCAGACCCCCGGCAGCGGGTTCTGGTAGTCCCGCTCCTCCGGCTTGCACAGGCTCGGGTCGGAGAAGTTGGTGTAGCAGCGCAGACTGCTGGAGCTCTCCAGCGGTACGCCGTACGGGTCGATCGCGATGAACCGGGTCTGCGAACCGTCCGCGATCCCCGACAGGTTGACCTGCAGCGCCGTCGCGCCTTCCGGCACGGTCACGAAGTACGACGTGTACGCGTTACGCGCCACCTTGCCGGAGGTGCTGAACTCGTACTCCGGGCTGGTCATCGCGGTCGACGCCACCACGGTGTTCATGATCTCGAAGTCGACCGTGGCGGTGAACGGGTTGTCCACCCGGAGGATGGCGCTGTGCACGCCGGCGTCCGGGGTGGCCCGCACGTTGAACGTGACGGCCTCGTTCAGCGGCAGCACCACCTGGCCGGGGGCGGCGAAGGTGCCGTCGTTGCCGACCCACTTGAGCTTGTGCAGCAGGTCGACGTCCGGGCCGCTGGTCCGGGTGATGGTGACCGGGTAGGACTTGAACTGGCCCGGCCGGTGACCACCGGCGTCGGCGGCGCACCGGTTGTAGACGCCGGTGCCCTCGTTCGGGGTGGCCAGGTACTCCGAGATCGGGGTGCAGACCGGAGCGGTGACGTCGTAGCCGTTGACCTCGATGCCCTCGCGCAGCAGCTTCCAGGTGTCGGCCACGTGCAGCATGCCGTTGCCCTGCTCGTGGGCGGAGGCACCGTTGATCCAGCGGGCACCGCTGTACAGCGCCCGACGCAGCTGCATCGGGGTGACGTCGAGGTCCTTGGCCTTGACGCCCGACATCAGCAGGGCGACCGCGCCGGTGGCCTGCGGGGCGGCCATCGACGTGCCGTTGTACATGGCGTAGCCGGGCGGCAGCGGGTAGCCGGCCTCGGGGACCGGGTCGCCCTCCTCCCAGCCGGCGACGGTGGAGATGGCCGAGCCGGGGGCACTGATGCTCGGCTTGAACCCGCCGTCCTCGGCCGGACCGCGCGACGAGAACGGGAACAGCGAGTTGCGGGTGCGCACCTCGGAGCCGTAGTTGGCCAGCCAGGTGTCCCGGCTCACGCTCGCGGCGACGCTGACCACGCTGGAAGCCACCGACGGGTCACCGATGGTGTTGGTGCCCGGCCCGGAGTTGCCGGCGGAGATGAACATCTGCACGCCGTACACGTCGATCAGGATGTTGTACAGCTCGGCGCGGGCGTTGTTGCCGTCGTTGAGCGCCGGCAGACCACCGATCGACATGTTGATGATGTCGACGCCCCGGTTGATCACCAGGTCGATCATGCCGTCGGTCAACGCGGCGGCGGTGCAGCCGCCGGCGAAGGTGCAGGCCCGCGAGGAGACCAGCTTGGCGCCGGGCGCGGCGCCGTCGAAGTCCTCGTTGCCCAGCATGTCGTTGGCGGCCACGATGCCCGCCACGTGGGTGCCGTGCGACGACGAGATCAGGCCGATGTTGACGTAGTCGATCAGCCCGGGGCCGCCGACCGGAGCGGTGTCGACGTCGGTGCGGAACTCGACGACGAACGGCACCTGCTCGGCGATCGGGGTCGCCGGGTCGTCCGTGCCGAAGTGGCCGATGTCGAAGTTCTCCTGGTACGGGCGCATCACCGGCTCGTCGGTGAAGTCGAAGTCCTGGTCGACGTCGACCCGTACGTCGTTGGTGGCCGGGTCGTACAGCACGCCGAACCGGTCGCTGGTGTCGCCGTCGCGGTTGACGTCACCGTTGGCCGCCCCACCAGCGGTGATCGACTCAGAGAACAGGTTGATCATGTAGTCGCCGGCCGGCGCGGACCAGCTGACCCCGGCGTAGCTGAAGCTCGGGCCGCTCACGCTGGTGAGCATCGGGCGCCAGCTGCCGTCGTTCTCGTACACCGGGTCGATGGGGGTGACCCAGTCGATGACCTTCCGCTCCCCGGTGGTGGTGGTCTGCAGCGCCGGGTGGTCCAGGTCGATCCCGGAGTCCATGATGCCCACGACGACGTTGCGGCCGTCCCAGCGCGGGTGGCTCTTCTTGAACGAGACCGCGCCGGTCTCGCTGGTCGGCATGTAGGGGTTGACCGCTCCGGTGTCCGGCCCCGGGCCGGTCGCCGCGATCGCCACGGAGGAAGCCGCCGCCATGCTCTCCGGTGCCGGGTCCGGCATCGGGATCGTCTCGTTGAGGTCGACCGCCGAGACCCCGGGCAGCTTCGACGCCGCGACGACGTTCTTGACCGGGACGCGGGCCCGGACGTAGCCGACCTCGTCGACCTGGTTGCCGATCACGCCGCCGAGCTTCTTCAACTCGGCCGCGACCTTCGGCGCCGCGCCCTGCTCGGTGGCGACCAGCAAGGTGACACTCTGCTCGCTCTTCGCCTCCGCCTCGGCGAGCAGGTCGAGATCGTGCGACCCCAACGTATCGGTAGGGGTGTCCTTCAGTACGTCGGCCTTGGTCGACGGGTTGGCGCTCGCGGTGGACGCACCACCCGCCAGCGTCACGGCACCGGCCACCATGACGGATGCCAGGAGCGCGGCAGAGGTTCGCCGTCTCCAGATGCGGGGTTTACTCACGTTCTCTTCCTCCGGAAGAACTGGGCCCTGTGGTGCAGGGCACGTGTGACCGCATCCTTTGTGTTCCGGTGGATCGCTGTCACTACCTAGCCAAGCGTTGTGACCAGCCCGTGACATGCACTTCCCTGAATGGGTGGCGTGGTCGTAGTGAAATGCCTGCAATGAGTAATGTCAATCCGGGGTTTTCCCAGCTCAACTGGTCCACTCGGGACGTGTCCGATGCGCCCGGTCGTCGCCGGTCGACGGCGTTTCCAACTCCGGCGCCTGCACCTGACGCGGTGCCACTTCCACCTGTGGCGGTGACGTCAGATCCGTGCCGGAAACCCCGAGATCGGCGAGTTTGCGCGCACTCACCAGGACCCGCCCTTCCAACGATCCCACCGCCCGGTTGTACGCGGTGACCGCGCCCCCCAACGCGTTACCCAGTTTCGTGACATGCTCGCCCAGCGTGGCCAGCCGCCCGTACAGTTCACGGGCCAGCCCGTGTACCGCCACCGCGTTACGGGCCAGCGCCTCCTGCCGCCACGAGTACGCCACCGTGCGCAGCAGGGCCACCAGCGTCGCCGGAGTGGCCAGCACGATGTCCCGGCTGAACGCGTGTTCCAGCAGAGTCGGATCGCGCTGCAACGCGGCGTCCAGGAACGAATCGGCCGGTACGAACAGCACCACGAACTCCGGCGTCTGATCGAACGCGGACCAGTACTGCTTCGCGGCGAGCGCGTCCACATGGGTCCGCAGCTGCCGGGCGTGGCTGTCCAGGTGCTGATCCCGGCTGCGCTCCTCGCGAGCCTCCATCGCGGACAGATAACCGTCGAACGGTGCCTTGGCGTCGACCACCACGCTGCGCCCGCCGTGCAGCCGTACCACCAGGTCCGGACGGACCGTCTGCTGCTCGGTCCGCGCGGTCACCTGCTCGGCGAAGTCGCAGTGCTCCAGCATCCCGGCCGCCTCGACGATGCGCCGCAGCTGGTGCTCCCCCCACCGGCCCCGCACCTGCGGCGCGCGCAGCGCCGCGACCAGCTGTTTGGTCTCGGTACGCAGCTCAGCGGAGACCCCGCCCATCGCCCGGACCTGCTCGCGCAGCTCGGCGTACGCGTCGACCCGGTCGTGCTCCAGCTCGGCTACCCGCTGCTCGTAGCGGCGCAGCGCGTCGTGCAGCGGTGCCACCGCACGCGCCACCGCCTCCTGCGACTGGGCGGTCGCCTCGTACGACAGCGCCCGCATCGACTGCTCCAACCGGCCCTCGCCGTCGCGGGTGGCGCGCAGCGTCGCGTCCAGTCGGGCGATCTCGGCCGCCGACCGGGCCCGGGCGGCCAGCCAGCCGAGCGCCGCGCCGCAACCGAGACAGACGACCACCACCACTACCGTCGCGACATCCACGCCGGAAAGCATGTCAAACAGGTACGCCACCCGCCCGCCGACGCCCGGGCACCGCCCGTCGTTGTGGCTGGTGGTGGATCAGTGCGGCTACCGTCGTAGCCATGGAATTTCTTCTGCTCCTGGTCTTGGTGGCGTTGTTCGCCGGCGGCCTGCTGTGGTGGCGGGGGGAGAGCGCCGCCCGCAAGGAGCGGGCGCTGGCCGACGCCCGGGCCGAGGCACAGCGCTGGTACGAGCGCCTCGGCGGCCAGGTGATGAACCTGCACGGCGACCAGCCGGCGGTCCGGCAGTCGCTGCTCGACGCCGGCGAGCGCTACACCGCGGCCGGCTCCCAGCTGGAGCAGGCCCGCAGCGTCAAGCAGTTCGAGCTGGCCCGGGAGACCGCCCTGGAAGGCCTGGCCTACGTCCGGGCGGCCCGGGTGGCGCTCGGCATCGACCCCGGCCCCGAGCTGCCCCCGCTGGCCGCCGCCCGGGGCGCCGGGCAGCTGACCAAGGAACGGGAGGTCGACGTCCAGGGGCAGACCTTCCGGGCCGGGCCCAACCCGGGCCCGCAGACGCCGCACTACTACCCGGGCGGCTACCACCAGGGTCGGCCGGTGCCCGCCGGCTGGTACTCGCAACCGCTGTGGAAGCCGGCGTTGGCCGGGGCGGCCGGCGCGATCGGCGGCATGCTGGTCTTCAGCGCGTTGTTCTCCCCGGCGTTCGGTGACCCCGGTTACGACGCCGGGTACGCCGCCGGTCTGGAGGACGGCGGCGCCGGTGACGAGGACTTCTCCGGCGGGGAGGACTTCTCCGGTGGCGAGGATTTCGGTGGCGGCGACTTCGGCGGTGGGGATTTCGGCGGCGGCGACTTCGGCGGGTTCGGGGATTTCTGACCTTCGGAAGTAGGGCTACCCGGATGGTCCGCCGGTCGGCGACCGGGCAGGCTCGTCGTCGTGGACACCAAGCGACAGATTCAGCGCGGCTGGCTCGCCGGTCTCGGCGCGGCGGCCCTGGCCACCGGGGCGGCGACCGCCGCCGCCCAGTCGTCCGGGCGGTTCCACTGGTGGGCCGGGTTCATCCTGGTACCCGGTGCGTTGATCGCCGCCGCCGGTGGCCCGCTACTGGCCCGCGGTGGCGGCCGGGCCTTCGGTGGGTACGTCATCGCCGGCATCGGCGCGATCGTCTTCACCGTGGGTGCGCTGCTCATGCTGGGGCTGATGGGTGACGGCTGGCCGTTGCTCGTCGTGCTGTCCTGCCTGGCGGTGGCCGGCACCTACCGCTGGCGTCCGGATCATCCGCTCGCCCGAGGGCTGCACCGCACCGTGGCCCTGCTGGCCGTCACCGGCGCCGGGGTCGGCGTCACCCTCGGGCTGATCGTGACCGGTCGGGTCGACTTCGGCGCCACCGGCTGGTGGGGCGGTTTCATGATGCTCGCCGCCGCCGTGGTGTTCGCCAACGCACTTGAACTCGGCCGGCACCGGATGCCGTACCGGCTGCAGGCGGTGACGCTGCTCGTCGGGCCGTCGGTGGTGGCCTTCCTGCTCGGCCTGCGCTTCCTGCGCGGCTGGTGACCGGGCCGCCGGCCCGGTCACCAGCCGCGCAGCGCCGGTTAGAGGTTGTAACCGCCGGACACCTCGATGTCCTGTGCGGTGATCCAGCGGCACTCCTCGGACAGCAGCGCCGCGATCACCATGCCGATGTCGTCGGGCTCGCCGATCCGGCCGAGCGCGGTCCGGGCGGCGAGCGCCGGGATCACCTCGGGGTGGCGTTCGAAGGCATCGTCGCCGATCCGGGTACGGGTCGAGCCGGGCGAGACGGAGTTGACCCGGATGCCCCGTGGGCTGAACTCCTTGGCCAGGTAGCGGGTCAGCACGACCAGGCCGCCCTTCATCGTGCCGTACGCCGAGTAGCCGGGTTCCATGCCGGAGAACCTTGCCGAGTTGCTCGTGGTGTTGACGATCGCGCCCCCATCGGCCAGCAGCGGCAGCAGGGTCTGGGTCAGGAAGTACGGTCCCTTGAGCAGCGCCCGCATCAGGGTGTCGAACGCCTCCTCGGTGGTGTCGGCGAACATCGCCATGTGACCGAATCCGGCGTTGTTGACCAGGAAGTCGAAGCTGTCCCGCTGCCAGGTGTCGCGCAGCGTCGCGACGACCGACTCCCGGAAGGCCGGGAACGTCTCCGAGCGGCCGACGTCCAGCGGCAGTGCGACGGCCGTACCGCCGTCCTTCTCGATCCTGGCCACGGTGTCCAGCGCACCGGACTCGTTGCCCTGGTAGGTACAGACGACGCCGGCTCCCCGCCGGGCGACCTGGATGGCGGCACTCTGTCCGATGCCGGAGCTGGCACCGGTGACGATAGCGACCTGCATGGCTGACCTACCTGTCCGTTCGAGGGGTGGATGATCGAGGGGTGTCGGTCGGCGAAGCCGACAGGACCCGGGCGAGCCAGTCGCTGCGGGTACGGCGGGCCGTGGCCGAGATGGTCGCCTGCGGGTACAGCGCGTCGAATCCGTGACAGCCGCCCGCCCAGACGTGCAGCTCCGCCTGGCCGCCGGCAGCCCAGATCCCGGTCGCGTAGGCGACGTCCTCGTCGCGGAACACCTCGGCGCTGCCGGCGTCGACGTAGGTGGTCGGCAGCCCGGAAAGGTCGCCGGCGACGGCGGGTGAGACGTAGCCGGGCACCTCGCCGTCGGTGCGGTCACCGAGGACCGCTGCCCAGCCGAACTGGTTCATCTCCCGGGTCCAGACCCCCGGGCCGCCGGAGAACTGCCGGCTCGACGTGGTGTCGCAGCGGTGGTCGAGCATCGGGCAGATCAGCACCTGGGCGGCGATCGGCGGGGCCGCGAGGTCGCGGGCGAGCAGCGTGACGCCGGCCGCCAGGCCACCGCCGGCGCTGGCTCCCGCGACCACGATGCGGGCGGGGTCGACGCCCAGTTCGTCGGCGTGCTCGGCGGTCCAGAGCAGCCCGCGGTAGCAGTCGTCGACCAGTGTCATCCCGGTGACCTCCGGCGCCAGCCGGTAGTCCACCGAGACGACCACGGCACCGAACCGGTCAAGCCAGTCGAAGGGGATGTCGAGTTGGGAGAAGCGGTCGCCCATCACCATGCCGCCGCCGTGGATCCAGTAGACGCACGGTGCCGGCGTGACCCGATCGGCTCCGACCGGGGCGAAGATCGACAGCGGGATCGGCGAGCCGTCCGAGGCGGCGATGATGACCTCCCGGTGGTCGACCGCGCGACCGTGCAGGAGGGTGTCGACCGGCGTCGACGGAAGCTGCCGCAGTTGGGTGAGGATTTCGGCGTTGAGCTCGGACATCAGCGGCAGATCGGCGAGCAGGGTACGCAGTTCGGGGTCGAGGTCGGGGCGTACGGGTGCCACGGTGGTTCCTTCCAGCGGGAGGGGACAGGCGGTCAGAAGGCGGCCTTGCCGCCGACCGGCACCGTGTCGGCGTACCGGGACTCGCCGGCCAGCAGCGGTTGCAGCTTCGCGACCAGGGCCTGCGCCGGCCCGCCGGAGAAGAAGGCGCTGTGCGCCTCCTGACTGGTCCAGCCCTCCGCGACGGTGACGGTGTCAGGGTCGCTGGCCGAGCGGCTGACCAGGAAGACGACGCAGTCGGCGTGCGGCAGCGACGGCGCGTCGAGCAGCAACTCGACCAGCTCGTCACCCTTGCCCGGCTGGGCGGTCATGGTGGCGTGAAAGCCGTGGTTGGCGATCATCGGGGGTCTCCTCACTTGTCGGTTGCTACCGCAACCTCGATTTATCGACACACCCATCGAAGCATCGCCAGCTGCTGTGACGGTAGAATCATCCTCTTGGCTACTTGCCTGATCCTCTCGTTGTCACGAGGATCGAATGATGCTTCAATCGGTCTGTGGACCTTGATGAGCTGCGCGGACTGATCGCCCGTCACGCCCGCCCTGACACGACGACCGGGATCGACGACGTACTGATCTCCAAGGTGGACCGGACGGCGCCGCCGTCGCCGTCGATGACCGGCACCGTCCTGGCGCTCATCGCCCAGGGGGCGAAACGGCTCGCGCTGGGCGATCGGGTGTACGAGTACCACGCCGGGCAGTACCTGATCGCCTCGGTCGACCTGCCGATCACCGGGCACTTCACCGAGGCCGACCCGCAGCGGCCGGCACTGGGGTTCGGTCTCGTCCTACGCCCGACGACCATCGCCGAGCTGCTCCTGCACGCCGCACCCGGAGATCTGCCACCCGTGGCCGGCGGCACCCCGTCCGGCCTGGCCGTCAGTGACGCGCCCGCCGAGCTCGTCGACGCGGCGATCCGACTACTGCGCCTGCTCGACCAGCCGCGCAACCGCGCCGTGCTCGCACCGCTGATCAAACGGGAGATCCTGTGGCGGGTCATGACCGGTGAGCAGGGCGGCGTCGTCCGCCAACTCGGCCTCGCCGACAGCAGCCTGAACCACATCTCCCGGGCGGTGCAGTGGATCCGTGACCACTACACCCGGTCGTTCCGGGTCGAGGACGTGGCACGGATGGCCGGGATGAGCGTCTCCGCGTTCTACCGCAACTTCCAGGCGGTTACCGCGATGAGCCCGATCCAGTTTCAGAAGCAGATCCGGCTGCAGCAGGCTCGGCTGTTGCTCGCCACCCACCCCACCGACGTCACCGGCGTCGGTGGCCGGGTCGGCTACGACAGCCCATCACAGTTCAGCCGGGAGTATCGCCGGCAGTTCGGCGTACCGCCCAGTCAGGACGCCGCCCGGCTGCGCGGCCTGCCCTCCGGTGCCGTCGACCCGGCCCTGGTGTGACGCACCATCGCCCTGACGATGTTGCCGGAGCGGCGCGGCGGCGGGTCAGCCGGCCAGGACCGGCACCCAGTCGGCGTACTTCGCGGTCCGCCCGTCACCGGACGAGCGGCCGCGCAGCCGGCGGTGTACCCAGGGCACCACGAACTCCCGGTAGTAGCGGGCCTCGGCGAGCAGGCTGCGCCGCCCGACCGGTGCCGGGTCGACCACGTGCGCCTCGGTCGGGTGACCCAGCCCGTCCAGCACCAGGCTGGCGACCCGGCGGTGGCCGGCCGAGTTGAGATGCAGGCGGTCGGGCGACCAGTACTGTTCGCGGCGGATCTCCACGTCGCTGAACACGTCGACGAAGTCGAGACCGTGCCGGGCGGCGAGCTCGGCGGTGGCGGCGGTCAGCGCCAACCCGCGGCGACGCATCGTCGCGCCGAACGGCAGCCGGGCACTCGGGTCGCCGCCGCTGAGCAGCACCAGCCGTACCCCGGCGTCGGCACAGCGGCGTACCGCGCCCTCGGTCAGCGCGACCAGCCGGCTCAGGTCCGTGCCGGGGCGCATCATGTCGTTGCCGCCGCCGTTGAGGGTGATCATCGTCGGGAGTGGGGACAGCGACAGCGCCCGGTCGAGTTGTTCGGTGACGATCGGCTCCAGCAGCCGTCCCCGGATCGCCAGGTTGGCGTACTGCACGCTACCGCCGTTCGCGGCGGCGAGCCCGGCGGCGACCAGATCGGCCCAGCCGCGTACGGTGCCGTCCGGCAACTCGTCGCCGAGCCCTTCGGTGAAACTGTCCCCGATCGCCACGTACCGCACCCGCGACCCTCCCCGTCCCGCGTAACCAGCGGCACCAAGTTACCTCCCGGTACCGACAGGTGCTGTGACGCGGATCCCGATCCGACGGTCTGCGCGGCAGTACTCCCGACTGGACAGTCATCGGAGGTCGTCCAGGCGATCTTAGGGATTCGCCGCGCGGGTGTCCGATGAACGGCAGAAGTCGGACCGGCCGGCGGACGCCGACCTGCCGGGCCGGGTGCGGCGCGCCAGACGAGCGCATCCACTGATTCGGACCTTTGGTTATCTGCACCACTTGCCCTTTTTGTCATCGTTCTGGTTTAGGGAGACGGGCATTCCGGCCCGTCCGGGCTCATGCCGACGACGAGACGAGGAAAACGTGCAGTCAACGATCAAACGAGTTGCCGGCCTCTCCCTGGCCGCGCTACTCGGCACCGCTGGCGGCTTGGCGGTCACCGCCACGCCGGCCCACGCCGCCCCCGGTGATGCGCAGGCCAGAGGGGTGGTCGTCGACCTGTCCGCAGAGGTCCTCGGGGTTCCGGTGATCGAGGCCGACGCCGTGATCGGTTCGGCGACCGCTCCACCCGCTGGTGGCACCGACACCGAGACCCTGATCGACATCACCCTGCCTGGGGCCATCGGCGTCGCCGCCGACGGCACCGTCCTCGAGGTCAGCGCGACCAGAGGCCCGATCTCGTCGTTCGCCTCGTCGTCGGTCGCCGACGTGTCGTTGGACATCCTGGGTCTGAACGTGCTGACCGCCTCGGTGGTCGAGGCTGCGGTCAGCTGTCCGTACCTCGGGCCACAGACGGCCGACACGACGCTGACCGGGCTGACCGTGTTCGGCTCGGCGGAAGTCCTGGTCCCCAACGGGCCGAGTCTCGACGCGAGTGCCGCCGTGACGGTGCCCGGGCTGGTCGGGGCGAGCCTCGACGTTTCCTTGTCGCGTATCGAGACCGTTGCCGCCGACAGCGCGGCGGCGGCCACCATCGTGCTCACCGCCGAACTCTCGGGTGAGATCCTCGGCGTGCCGGTGGTCATTCCGGTCGGAACCGTGATCATCGCGGAGGCGACCTGTGAACGTCCCGCCGCGCCGGCGCCGCCGTCGGCGTTGTCGATTGATCCGGATTCTGGTCCGCAGTCTGGTGGTCAGACGGTGACGATTACGGGTTCGGGGTTTGTGCCGAATGGTACGTCGGTGACGTTTGATGGGGTGCCGGCTACTGATGTGGTGGTGGATCCGTCGGGTACGTCGTTGACGGCGGTGACTCCGCCGGGTGCTGTTGGTCCGGCTGATGTGGTGGTTACCACTGATGGTGGTTCGGCTGATCCGTTGGTGTACACGTATCTGGCTGATGGGTCGGGTGCGGTGGTGACCGGGCTGGATCCTGATTTTGGGCCGACGTCTGGTGGTACGACGGTGGTGATTACTGGTTCTGGTTTTGCTGGGGCGACGGGTGTCACGTTTGATGGCGTGGCGGGTTCGGGTTTTTCGGTGAATCCGGCTGGTACGGAGATTACGGTGGTGACTCCGCCGGGTGCTGTTGGTCCGGCTGATGTGGTGATCACGTTCCCGGCTGGTGCGGCGGACGCGGGGATCTTCACCTATGTGCCGCCGACGATTGATTCGGTGGTGCCGGATTCGGGTCCGAACACGGGTGGGACGACGGTGACGATCACGGGTTCCGGGTTCACCGGGGCGACTGATGTGACGTTCGGTGGTGTGCCGGGGACTGGTCTGGTGGTGGATCCGTCGGGTACGTCGTTGACGGTGGTGACGCCGCCGGGGCCGGTGGGTCCGGTTGATGTGGTGGTGGTGTTGCCGGGTGACGATGCGGTCGCTCCGGACGGCTTCACCTACGTTGTCGCGCCGCCGTCGGCGTCGTCGATTGATCCGGATTCTGGTCCGCAGTCTGGTGGTCAGACGGTGACGATTACGGGTTCGGGGTTTGTGCCGAATGGTACGTCGGTGACGTTTGATGGGGTGCCGGCTACTGATGTGGTGGTGGATCCGTCGGGTACGTCGTTGACGGCGGTGACTCCGCCGGGTGCTGTTGGTCCGGCTGATGTGGTGGTTACCACTGATGGTGGTTCGGCTGATCCGTTGGTGTACACGTATCTGGCTGATGGGTCGGGTGCGGTGGTGACCGGGCTGGATCCTGATTTTGGGCCGACGTCTGGTGGTACGACGGTGGTGATTACTGGTTCTGGTTTTGCTGGGGCGACGGGTGTCACGTTTGATGGCGTGGCGGGTTCGGGTTTTTCGGTGAATCCGGCTGGTACGGAGATTACGGTGGTGACTCCGCCGGGTGCTGTTGGTCCGGCTGATGTGGTGATCACGTTCCCGGCTGGTGCGGCGGACGCGGGGATCTTCACCTATGTGCCGCCGACGATTGATTCGGTGGTGCCGGATTCGGGTCCGAACACGGGTGGGACGACGGTGACGATCACGGGTTCCGGGTTCACCGGGGCGACTGATGTGACGTTCGGTGGTGTGCCGGGGACTGGTCTGGTGGTGGATCCGTCGGGTACGTCGTTGACGGTGGTGACGCCGCCGGGGCCGGTGGGTCCGGTTGATGTGGTGGTGGTGTTGCCGGGTGACGACGCGGTCGCTCCGGACGGGTTCACCTACTCGGGTGGGCCGGCACCGGTGATCGACTCGGTCGACCCTGGACAGGGACCGGCCAACGGCGGGACCACAGTGGTCGTCGGGGGCAGCGGGTTCATCCCGGGTCAGACGACCGTGACGATCTGCGGCAAGACGATTCCAGCAAACAATGTCACGGTCAACAGTTCCGGGACCTCGCTGACCTTCGTCACTCCGCCGTGCGACGTCAAGAACACGACCATCACGGTGACCACACCGAACGGCACCTCGAACGAGATCGCCTTCCGGTACGTGGGGCTGCCGGTCACCGGTACGGCGACCACGAACCTGATCACCAGCGGTGGCGCGCTCGTGGCGCTCGGTATCTCGTTGCTCCTGCTCGCCCGCCGTCGGGCGAACAGGGCGGACATGTAGCAACTGAGAGCGTGGGGTGGCCCCGGTCGCGGATGAGCGACCGGGGCCACCCCGCTGTCACCGGGCCCACCGGACGATAACGGGGTGCCAGCGGCGTCAGATCGTGCGATCGTCGGCGGCGTGACCGACTATCTGGCGCTCAACCGGGCCAGCTGGGACGAGCGCGCGCCGGCGCACGCCGCCTCACCGGACTACCGGGTGGCGCAGCTGATCGCCGACCCGGAGCTGCTCAGCGAGGTGGTGCGCTTCGACCTGCCGAGGCTCGGCGACCTCACCGGCGTACGCGGGGTGCATCTGCAGTGCCACATCGGCACCGACACGCTGTCACTGGCCCGGCTCGGCGCGACCATGACCGGCCTGGACCTTTCCGGCGCGTCCCTGGCCGAGGCCCGGCGGATCGCCGCCGCGGCGCAGACCCCGATCGAGTACGTCGAAGCCGATGTCTACCGCGCCGTCGAGGTGCTCGGCGCGGGCGGGTTCGACCTCGTCTTCACCGGGATCGGCGCGCTCTGCTGGCTGCCGAGCGTGACCCGATGGGCGGAGACGGTGGCCGCACTGCTGCGGCCGGGCGGCCGACTGTTCCTGCGGGAAGGGCACCCGGCGCTGTGGGCGGTCGACGAGACCCGCCCGGACGGCCTGCTCGTACTCGACCTGCCGTACTTCGAGACAGACCGACCGCTGGTATGGAACGAGGACGGCACCTACGTCGACACGGCGGTCAGCTTCACCCACAACCTGACCCACTCCTGGAACCACGGCATCGGGGAGATCTTCACCGCGCTCACCGGCGTCGGGATGCAGGTGACGATGCTGGTCGAGCACGACAGCGTGCCGTGGAACGCGTTGCCCGGCCGGATGGTCAAGGGCGACGACGGCGAGTGGCGGTTGACCGAACGACCGGAGCGGTTCCCGCTCAGCTACACCCTGCAGGCGGTCCGGGTCAGCTGAGGCTGTCGCGCCACTGGTGGTGCAGCACGGCGTACCGACCGCCGTCGGCGATCAGGTCGGCGGGCCGGCCGTCCTCGACGATCCGGCCGTCGTCGAGGACGAGCACCCGGTCGGCGATCTGCACCGTCGACAGCCGATGCGCGATGACCAGCGCGGTACGCCCGTGGCCGGTCGGCCGGCCGTTGGCCCCCGGCCCGTCGCCGTTGCGGCCACCGTCGCCCTGTCCGCCGTCGTTGCAGCCACCGTCGCTCTGGCCACCGTTGAGCATGGTCTGCAACGCCCGCTGCACCAGGCGCTCGGTCGGCACGTCCAGCGACGAGGTCGCCTCGTCGAGGATCAGCACCGCCGGATCGGCCAGCACCGCCCGGGCGAAGGCGACCAGCTGCCGCTGCCCGGCGGACAGCCGCCCGCCGCGTCGGTGCACGTCGGTGGCGTACCCATCGGGAAGTCCGGAGATGAACTCGTGTGCGCCGATCGCTCGCGCCGCGGCCTCGACCTCGGCGTCGGTCGCGTCCGGGCGGCCGAACCGGATGTTGTCCGCGACGCTGCCGGCGAAGAGGTGGTTCTCCTGCGTCACCATGATCACGTTCCGCCGCAGGTCGCGGCCGGCGATCTCACGCAGGTCGACACCGTCGAGGGTGACCGACCCGCTGACCGGGTCGTAGAGCCGGGCCACCAGCTTGGCGATCGTCGACTTGCCGGCCCCGGTGGCCCCGACCAGCGCGACCGTCTGCCCGGCCGGGATCCGCAGGGTCAGCTCGGGCAGCACCAGACGGTCCGGACGGTAGCCGAACGAGACGGCATGCAGCCGTACCGCGCCGCGTACCGGCTGCGGCAGCGGCCGCGGCCGTACCGGCTCGGGGACGTCCGGCCGCTCGTCGAGTACGCCGGAGAGCTTCTCCAGCGCCGCGGTCGCCGACTGCAGCGAGTTGTAGAACTGGCTCAGCTCCTGCATCGGCTCGAAGAACCGGCGCAGGTACAGCAGGAACGCGGCGAGCACGCCGATCTCGGTGCGGCCCTGCAGCACCTGCCAACCGCCGAAGGTGAGCACCATCGCGACAGCCACGTTGCCGATGCCTTTGAGGCTCGGTGAGTAGATCGCGATCAGCCGGAACGCGTGCAAGCTGGCCCGCTGGAAGCCGGTGTTGACCTCGGAGAAGATCTCCTGGTTGCGGGGCTCGCGCCGGAACGCGTGCACGGCCCGGACCCCGCCGAGCGACTCCACGAAGTGGACGATCAGCAGCGCCACGGTCTCCCGGGTACGCCGGTAGGCGACGGTGGAGGCGCGGGCAAACCAGATCGACATCCACACCAGGAACGGGAACGCCAGCAGGGTCACCAGGGCCAGCGGCAGGTCCAGCCAGAGCAGGATCGCCGCCACCGAGACCACCGACAGCCCGGCGAGCACCAGATCGTCGATGCCGCCGTTGACCAGTTCGGAGATCGAGTCCATGTCACTGGTCAGCCGGGCCACCACCCGGCCGGAGGTGTAACGCTCGTGGAAGCTGACCGACAGGTTGAGGAAGTGCCGGTACACCCGCTGACGCAGGTCGAGCAGGATCGCCTGACCGATCCGAGCGGACAGGATCAGGAAGCTGCGCTTGCCGACGTACTCGGCGACGGTGGCGACCGCGAAGGCGACGGCGATCGCGATCAGCGGCCCCGCGTCGCCGTCGTCGGTCAGCGGCGGGATGGCCCGGTCGATGCCCAGCATCACGAGGTACGGTCCGGCCATCGCGGCAGCGTTCTGCAGCAGCAGTAGGCCGACCGCCACCGCGATCATCCGCCGGTGCGGCCGGGTCAGCGAGCCGAGCAGCGCCCGGCTGCGGGCCCGGACCCGGGCGTTGTCGACCGGACCGCCGTCGTCTGCGCCGCTGACCTCGTCCGCCGCCCGGTCGGAGACCCCGCGCCAGTCCGGCTGACCGTCGTCGGACCTGCTCGCGTCACGGTCCGCGGTGCCGCCGGCATCGTCGGTCCGGCTCACCGGGACCTGACCAGGCCGGGTCCGTCGGCGGAGAGTACGGCCCGGTAGGCGGGCACGGTGGCGAGCAGTTCGGTGTGGGTGCCGACGGCCGCGATCCGGCCCGCGTCCAGCAGTGCCACCCGGTCGGCCAGCGCGACCGTGGACGGCCGGTGCACCACCAGCAGCGCGGTGGTGCCGACCAGCACCCGGCGCAGCGCCTGCTCCACCAGCGCCTCGGTGTGCACGTCCAGGGCGGACAGCGGGTCGTCGAGCACCAGCACCCGGGGTCGGCCCAGCATCGCCCGGGCCAGCGCGAGTCGTTGCCGCTGCCCGCCGGACAGCGAGAGCCCCTGCTCGCCGATCCGGGTCCGCAACCCCCAGGGCAGGTCGTGGACGAAGTCGGCCTGTGCCAACCGGACGGCGGCGTGCACCTCCGCGTCGGTGGCGTCCGGCCGGCCGAGGGTCAGATTCTCCCGAACCGACATCGAGAACAGGGTGGGATCTTCGAATGCCACGCCAACGCACCGGCGCAGCTCGTCGAGGCGCAGGTCGCGCAGGTCGTGACCGTCCAGGGTGATCCGACCACCGGTGACGTCGTACAGTCGCGGCACCAGCGACACCAGGCTGGTCTTGCCGCTGCCGGTCAGGCCGGCGATGGCCAGCGTCTCACCCGGCCGTACGGTGAGGTCGACGCCGCGCAGCACCGGCTCCGGCGTACCCGGGTAGCCGAAGGTGACGTTGTCGAAGCGCAGTTCGCCGCGGACCTCGGCGACCCGGATCCGGACGGCATCCGGCCGGTCGACGATCGACGGCGGGGTGTCCAGCACCTCCTGGATCCGGTCGGCGGCGGTCATCGCCTCCTGGGCGTGCGAAATGATCCAGCCCAGCGACTTGATCGGCCAGATCAGCATCAGTTGCAGGGTGACGAAGGCGACCAGCTGACCGATGGTGAGCTGCTGGTCGGCGACGGCGCCGGCCCCGGCGACCAGCACGACCGCGAGGCTCGCGTTCGGCACCAGGTCGTAGCGGGCCGACGCGTGGGCGAGTAGCCGGCCCTTGCCGACCGCGGTGTCGTGCAGCTCTCGGGCCAGGCCGGTGAAGCGCGCGGTGAGGTACGGCCCGCGCCCGAACGAGATGATGGTCCGCAGCCCTTGCGCGGACTCCTCGACCAGGGTGGCCAGGTCGCCCTGCTGGTCCTGCATTCGTCGGGACACCCGCAGGTAGGCGCGGGTGAACTGGCGGCTGAACAGGTAGAGCGGCACGGCGCTGGCCGCCACCACCAGCCCCAACGGCCAGTGCAGGTGCAGCAGCAACGCCACCACGGTCAGGTAGGTCGCCGAGTTGAGGATCAGGAACAGCAGACCGAAGGAGAGGAAGCGTCGGATAACCGACAGATCGCTGATCGCCCGGGACAACAACTGCCCAGACTGCCACTGGTCGTGGAAGGTGACCGGGAGCCGCTGCAGGTGGGTGTAGATGTCGTCGCGGATGGTGCCTTCCATCCCGATCGACGAGGCACTCTGTGTCCACCGCCGGATGAAGATGAGCACCGCCTCGACGACGCCGAGCAGCAAAGCGAGTCCACCGAGGAGCAGCAGACCGGTGGGATCACCGGCGGCCACCGGGCCGTCCACCACCTCGGCGATGACCAGCGGGATGGCGATGCCGGCTCCGGTCGCGGCCGCGGCGGCCGCCAGTAGCCAACCGAGTTGACCGAGGTACGGGCGCAGGTAGCGGCGCAGTCGCCAGAGATTGTGGACGGCGCGCCGCCGGGGCGGAGATCGGTCGGGTACGGCGTCCACACCACGACGGTAGCCGGTGCCGGCACCGGTTCACTGCCCCGCGAAGGTCACCTGCGATTCATGGTCGAGCAGCCACTTCTTGATCGGCAGACCCCATCGGTAGCCGCCCAGCGTGCCGTCGCCGCGCAGCACCCGGTGACAGGGGACCACCAGCGCGACCGCGTTGCGGGCGCAGGCGCCGGCCGCTGCCCGGACCGCTGCTGGACGGCCGGAGCGCAGGGCGAACGCCGTATAGCTGACCGGCTCGCCGGGCTTCACCTCACGCAGCGCCGACCAGGCGGTGCGCTGGAACGGGCCGCCGCGCTGGCAGACCGGGAGCTGGTCGATCGCGGTCAGCTCACCGGCCAGGTAGGACCGTACGGCGCGGGTGACGTCGCCGAGGTCGGCCCGGCGGCGGACCGGCCCGCGCAGGTCGGGGTGGACCAGGGCGAGCAGGTCGTCCGGGTCGGCGGTGAAGCCGGCGGCCCGTAGCGCCCCGTCCGGGTCGGCGATCAGCGTCAGCGGCCCGACCGCGGTGGCGACCGTACTCGTGTCCAGTGTCGAAGGCGTTGTCATAGGGTCACTCCGATGTAGATTTCATTGGCGTGGCGGACCGCCACAGCCGCAGGTTGGCGTACGACCGCCAGGGCCGCCAGCGGTCCGCGTGGGCGGTCAGGTCGGCGGAGGCGGCGGGCAGGCCCAGCGCCGCCGCGCCGCGCCGTACTCCCAGGTCGGTGCCGAGCAGCACGTCGGGGTCGCCGAGCGCCCGCATCGCCACGTACCCGGCGGTCCACGGGCCGATGCCGGGCAGTGCGGTGAGCCGGTGCGACAACTCGACCCGGTCGCTGCCCGGGTCGAGTCCGATGCCGCCGTCGGCGACGCCGGCGGCCAGTGCGCGCAGCGTGCCGCGCCGGGCGGCCGGCATCGCGAAGGCGTCGTCGGGCAGGGCGAGTAGTTCGGCCGGGCCCGGGAACGGCGACAGGTCGTCCGTCGGCGCTGCTGTTTGCGATGCGGTCGCGGCGCAGAGGCGGGCCAGCACCCGGCGTGCGGCGGACACCGAGATCTGCTGCCCGACCACGGCCCGGACCGCCAGTTCGAAGCCGTCCACCGCGCCCGGCACCCGGACCCCGGGCTCGGCGGCGACGGCAGCGGCCAACGCCGGATCGGCGCCCAGCACGGCGTCCACCGCCGCCGGATCGGCGTCCAGGTCGAACAGCCGGCGGCAGCGGGACACCGCCGGTGCCAGATCGCGCAGGTCGGCGAGGTGCAACGCGGCGGCGAGGAAGCCGTCGTGCGGGGTCAGCGCCACCGTGCCGGCACCGTACGGCAGCCGCAGCGCACGCCGGTATCCGCCGCCGTCGGCGGACTCCACGCCGGGCACCGCCCGGTCGGCCAGGAATCCGAGTACGGCGTCGACCGCCATCGGCCGACGGAAGGCCAGCCGTACGGTGATCACCCCGGCCCGGTCGGGCGCACCGGGCGGTACGCGGCCGCGCAGCGTCGACGGCGGGCCGCCGTACACCGTCCGGAACGTGTCGTTGAACTGCCGGACGCTGCCGAACCCGGCCGCGAACGCGATCTCGGCGACGGTCAGGGCGGTCCGCTCCACCAGGATCCGGGCCGTCTGCGCACGCTGCGCCCTGGCCAACGCCAGCGGGCCGGCACCCACCTGCTCGGTCAGCACCCGGGTGAGATGCCGTTCGGTGTAGCCGAGCCGGCGGGCCAGCCCTGGCACGCCGTCGCGGTCCACCACCCCGTCGCCGATCAACCGCATCGCCCGGCCGACCAGGTCGGCGCGGCGGTCCCAGTCGGGCGAGCCCGGGGTGGCGTCGGGGTGGCAGCGTCGGCAGGCGCGCAGCCCGGCCTGTTGCGCGGCGGCCGCCGACGCAAAGAACCGGACGTTGTGCCGCTTCGGGGTGACCGCCGGGCAGGACGGCCGGCAGTAGATGCCGGTCGACGTCACGCCGGTGTAGAACCAGCCGTCGAAGCGCTGGTCGCGGCTGTCCACCACCCGGTAGCACCGCTCGAAGTCGAGCTCCATGGGTCGATCCTGCCTGCTGCCGGGCCCGGTCGGCTGGCGGGAATCGGACCTGCAGTCACGAGCCCTGGCCCGTGCCGCCCGGCCGGGTCGCGCCGGCCGTGCCGCCCGTGCCGGCCGTGCCGGCCGGCCGGGTCGCGCCGGCGGCCAGCAGGCCGATCGCCAACGCCCCGAGCACCACCAACAGCGATCGCAGAATGCCTACCTGCTCGGCCAGGAAACCGATCAGTGGCGGACCAGCCAGGAACGAGGTGTAGCCGATCGAACTGACCACCGACACCCGTACCGCCGCCCGGTCGGCCTCGTCGGCGGCCGCGCTCATTCCGACCGGGAAGCCGAGCGACGCCCCCGCGCCCCACAGCAGCGCCCCGAGCAGCGCCAGCGGCAGCGTCGGCCCGAACACCACCAGGGCCAGGCCAACCAGGGCCAGCACAGCCGTCGCCCGCAGCACCGTCACCCGGCCCCAGCGTTGCAACGCCGTACCGCCGACCATCCGGGCGGCGGTCATCGCCGCGACGAACACCCCGAACGCCACCGCGCCGACCGCGTCACCGACCCGGTAGCCGTCGACCACGGCCAGGGTGAGCCAGTCGTTCGCCACCCCTTCGACGAACGCGAAGGCCAGCACCAGCAGACCGATCAGCAGGGTGCGCGGCTCCCGCCAGGCACGCAGCACCCCGGACCGGGGTGCTGCCGCGCCGGGCACCCGCGCCGGGACCGGCAGGAACATCCGTACGGCTGCGGCGATCGAGGCGATCACCAGCAGCGCGGTGACGGCGAGTTGCCAGTCGACCGGCACCGCGAGCCAGGCACACCCGGCCCCGAGGAGCGCGCCGGTCACCGTACCCAGGCTGAAGCCGGCGTGGAAACGGGGCATCAGCGGGCGGTCGAGCCGGCGCTCGACGTCGGCACCCTCGACGTTCATCGCCACGTCCCAGCTGCTCAACCCGGTGCCGGTCAGCAGCAGCCCGGCGCCGGCCAGTGGCGGTGAGACGACCGCCACGCCGACCGCGACGGCGAGCATCCCGACGGTCACGGCCGAGGCACCCAGCAGCACCGTCCGGTGGGGCCCGATCGCGTGTACCAGCGGACCGGACAGCGGCAGCGCGCTGACCGCGCCCACCGACGTGCACAGCAGCAGCAGCCCGAACTGGGCGTTGGTCAGATCGAGGGCGTCGCGGATCGCCGGGGTACGGGAGATCCACGAGGCAAACGCCAGACCGCTGACCCCGAACGCGATCGCGACCGCGATCCGCGCCCGTTCCACCACCGGCCGCGCCAGCGCCGCCGCCCCGTTCGCCACCACGCCACCCGCTCCCCGCTCGCCCGGACCTTCCCGTCCGCCCGGACGTCCGTCCGGGCGGCAACGGTACGCCGCCCGCAGCGGCTACCGCCCGGTGCTGACGGGTCTGGCCGCGCTGGGCGCACGGCGCCGTCGCCCTGCGCAGACGGTAGAGCACCCGACACCGGTAGGTAACATGACGATGCTCACCATCAACTGCTGGCAGCGGCGCTCTCGCCATCTGTGTTGGTCGATGGGCTCCGTTCGGCGACCTGGCTCCTGGATCGATAGAGTGGCACAGTTTGGTGCACCTCGATAAAGGAGTCGGTAGATATCATGCGTCGCCTACTGGCCAGCGCCGTCCTCGGCTCGGCCCTGATCCTCGGATTCACCGGCTGCGGCACCGAGCCGCCGCCGACGGGCACGCCGTCGCCGACCAGCGGCAGCACCACCGCCAGCGAGGCCGACATCCTCGCCGCCACCAATGCCGCCTGCAATCAGGCAGTATCGATGAGCAGCGACTTCGCCGCTGGTTTCCAGCGTGACGTCAACCAGTTCGCCGACCCGACGGCCAGCGCGGAGGCGCCGGCGGACGCGAAGGACAACTTCGAGGCACAGATGCGCGGCTGGTCGGCGACGCTCACCTCGCTGGCCACCGGCCCGGTGTCGGACGAACTGCGGACGGTGCTGACCGAGAGTACGGCCGCGATCGAAGCCGCCACCGAGATCGGTGAAACCCCGCTCAGCGACGAGCAGGTCGCCGCCGTGGTGGCGATCCCGGACAACTTCCGCGCCGTCTGCGAGTGACGTCCACGAGGGGCCGGGCGGGCCGGGAACAGGCGTCCGTTAGCCTGCTCCGGTTTGCTCGCCTCTCAATGGACGGATTCTCGATGCGACGTACGCTGATCACCGCCGCCGCTGCGACGGCGCTCGCGTTCACCCTGGCCGGCTGCGGCGGTGGCGACAGCGATGTCGACGCCGCTTCCGGTCAGACATCACCGCCGTCGGCGACCGCGTCGGCCGACGCGGAGTCGGCCGACTCGGCCGACTCCGCCGACGACGGGGCCGCTGCGGCCACGAAGGAGGCGTGTGACATGGCGGTGCCGGTCAGCGAGGAGAACACCGCGAACATCGAGGACGACTTCGGCAAGCTGATCGCCGCTGCGGTCGAGGGCGGATCGGCGGCGGAGACCGCCGAGTCCGAGTTCCGGAGCAAGCTCGCCGGCTGGTCCGGGATGCTGCAGTCGCTCGCCGTCGACCCGGTGGACGCCGACGTGCAGCAGGCGCTGACCGGGGCCGCCGACGTCGTCGCCCAGATCAACGACCCGGACGACAACACCCCGATGGGTCAGGTGGCCGACCTGCTGGCCGAGGCGACCGGCAAGCTCAAGACCGCCTGCGCCTGACCCGCCACTGGACGCTGCGTAGACTCGACCGACGTGAGTCTCACCATCGGCATCGTCGGCCTGCCCAACGTCGGCAAGAGCACCCTGTTCAACGCGCTCACCAAGAACGACGTTCTCGCGGCGAACTACCCGTTCGCCACGATCGAACCGAATGTCGGGGTGGTGGGGCTGCCGGACGGGCGGCTGGGCAGGCTGGCGGAGATCTTCGGCTCGGAGAAGATCCTTCCGGCGCCGGTGTCGTTCGTCGACATCGCCGGTCTGGTGCGGGGCGCGTCCAAGGGACAGGGCCGAGGCAACGCCTTCCTGGCCAACATCCGGGACGCCGCCGCGATCTGCCAGGTCGTGCGGGTCTTCTCCGACCCGAACGTGGTGCACGTCGACGGCAAGGTCTCCCCGGGTGACGACATCGCCACGATCAACACCGAGCTGATCCTGGCCGACCTGCAGACCTTGGAGAAGGCGCTGCCCCGGCTGGAGAAGGAAGCCCGGCTGCGCAAGGACCGGGCGGCGATCCACGCCGCCGCGAAGGCCGCCGCCACGTTGCTCGACGGCGGCACCACGCTGTACGCGGGTGCGGCCGCCGCCGGCATCGACGTCGCCGAGCTGCGCGAGCTGCACCTGCTCACCACCAAACCGTTCCTGTACGTCTTCAACGTCGACGAGGACGAGCTGGGCAACGCCGAGCTGCTCGCCGAGCTGCGGGCGCTGGTCGCCCCGGCCGAGGCGGTCTTCATGGACGCCAAGATTGAGTCTGAGTTGATCGATCTGCCGGACGACGAGGCGATGGAGCTGCTGGAGTCGACCGGGCAGAGCGAGCCGGGGCTCAACCAGCTGATCCGGGTCGGATTCCGTACGCTCGGGCTGCAGACCTACCTCACCGCCGGGCCGAAGGAGGCGCGGGCCTGGACCATCCCGGTCGGGGCGACCGCGCCGGAGGCCGCCGGGGTGATCCACTCCGACTTCCAGCGCGGCTTCATCAAGGCCGAGATCGTCTCCTACGACGACCTGGTCGCGGCCGGCACGATGGCGGCGGCCAAGGCGGCCGGCAAGGTCCGGATGGAAGGCAAGGAGTACGTCATGCAGGACGGCGACGTCGTCGAGTTCCGCTTCAACGTCTGATTCCGGCCTGCTGGGCACGAGCCGGCGTGTGGCGCGTCCCAAGGTTCGCGGTGTCTGCCAGGGGGTAGCAGCTGTGCCCAGCTCGCGGTAATACCGTGGTATGGTTGCTGGATGGCGAGGACGAGGAAGGTTACGATCACGCTGCCGGTGGAGCTGCTGGAGAGCATGAAGTCGCACACCGACAACGTCTCCGGCTACCTCACCGAGCTGGCCGAGCGGGCTGAGCGGCGAAGGCTTCTCCGGGAGGAGTTGGACCGCTATCAAGCTGAGTCCGGGGCGTTCACCGATCAGGAGATGGCCGAGGCCCAGGCGCTTCTGTACGGGACCAGGGAGACGGACCGGGCGGCGTGAGCCTCGAATCGCTTGTGCTCGACTCGCAAGGCTTCTCGGGATGGATCGGCCGGGATCGCATGGTGATGCGACTGCTGGAGCAGGCGGAGCGTGATGGGGCTGATCTGGCCATGTCGGCTGCCACGATCATCGAGGTTTCCCACACCGGCGTGGACACCGCTCGGCTGACCTGGCTGTTGTCCCGCATTCGTGTGGAGGCGGTGACGAAGGAAAGCGCCCGTCGCAGTGCGGGGCTGTTGAAGGCGGCGGGGCTGCACGGGCACAAGTACGCCATCGATGCCATGGTCGCCGAGATGGCGCTACGACTACCCGCGCCGGTCGCGGTCCTGACGTCGGATGTCGACGACATGACCAAGTTGTGCGGGCATCGGGTTCGGGTCATCAGGCTGTAGATCGGCCCTGCGGTCAAGGCAGGGACGTGTCAGGCAGTTGAGCGGCTGCCCGGCTCAGCTTTTGCGACCGGGCACAAGCCCGTCCAGATTCAGCTTGAGCTCGAACGGCGTCGTGGTGTGCAGCTCGTGGCGGTGGATGCCGGTCGCGACGTACGACCGGGTGGGCTCGTCGAGCTCGTATGCGTGGACCACCGGTGATCCACCCTCGTCTTCGACGCGCCAGTAGTGCGGGATGCCGGCTTCCGCGTACTTGCGCAGCTTGACCGTCCGGTCGCGGTGGGCCGACTCCGGCGAGACCACCTCGACGACCAACAGCACCTGGTCGGGTGTGTAGAAGGTGCAGTCCGGGTCGTAGTAGGGAGCCCGCGTGGCGAGGAGATCGGGCTCGGTGCGGTTCCGTTCGTCGAGCCGAATCGTCATCTCCCGCTCGATCTCGACGCCTGCTGGCGCCTGCTCCATGAGGGCGAAGAGCAAAGCGGAGACAGCTCGGCCGTGCCAAGCCCGCTGGGGGGACATCATGAAGACGAGTGCTCCGTCGATCAGCTCGGTGTGACGCGGCGCCTGCGGGAGCTGGTCGAGGTCGTCGGCGTACCACCCTTCAGGGCGGGGCGGTCGCATCCACTCGGGCACCGCGGTCATGTTCCTCACCGTAACATCGGGCTTCTGTTGACCTACCGTCGTTCAGTCTCGATGTCTGCGCCGCATCGAGGTGAGGCTCAGACACCTTACGAGGCGGTTTTGAGGTGCGTGAGCCTCACCTCGACGCTGAACGGAGGGGTCAGCCTCGGTGGTGGGACGTCTCCAGCCGGTATGGGGCCTTGACGCCTTCGTCGGAGTCGATCTCCGCCAGTCGGAGGCGGTCGACGGCAACATTCACCCGCTGACCGGTTCCGCCTGAGCCGGCGTCGGCCCAGATCTGCACCGTCCCGTGCCCCGGCAGCACTCTCGGGCCGACCACCAGGATCCCCGGCTCCTGAGGAGTCGTCGCTCCGCCGAGCGCTTCACCTGGGGACTCGCGGTGCGGGTGGGTTTTGGGCTGGTCGTCGGGTGGCGGTGCTTCGGGCAAAATACTCACGGGCGCGACCTCGCTTCGCGTCAAGGCCCTCGGCGAGCGCTGCCACGCGAGCCGAGGGCCGCCTTTGTCTGCCGATCCAACGCTAGTCCACCAGGTTCATCCTGTCCATCAAGTGAACTGAATGGACAGCATCGGTCGGCTGGACAGGTGGCAGCCTGTGAGCATGGTCGACCCGTGGTCGCCGCGTTCGTTTGCCGAGCAGGTGGCCGATGCGCTGAAGGCGAAGATCGATAGCGGCGATTGGCTTCCGGGGCGCAAGCTGCCTGGTGAGGTGACGTTGGCGCAGACGTACGGCGTGGCGCGTGGCACCGTGCGGGCCGCGCTCGACGTGCTACGCGAGGAAGGCCGAGTGGTCACCTTCGCCGGTCGCGGCACGTTCGTCACGCCAGACCCGAAGCCCTGAGGCACCTTCCGCCGTGGCAGGTGACCTTGAGGCGGCAGCGCAGGCGTACCGGGCTGCGCTCCAACGCGTGCAGGATGGGCTCGCGGAGGTCGCTTCAGCGCGTGCCGAGGTGCCACAGGTACGGAAGCGGCTTGCGGCCGCAATCGTGACTGCATACCGAGGCGGTGCCCGCGTGGGTGAGATCGCTCGGGTGACTGGCTACGGCCGGGAACAGGTCCGGCGGATCCTGCGAGCCGGCGGTGTCGAGCCGGAGAAGCCGGAAACCACTTAGGTTGAGCGCGGGATGGACATGATCGAGCGGTCAGCCCTGCTGGCTGTCGGTCCCGCAGTCGGTCACGAGATGTAGTGCAGGATCACGTTGTGCACGTGGTGGGACTTCTGGTCGCCACGGAACTCGACCTCGTAGGTGTGGGTGCCGACGTTGATCGCGATGGCACCGGACGAGAAGTACGAGCCGCCCCAGGACTTGTTGCTCACCACGCTCACGCTGGTGATCTTCGAGTACGGGATGCTGGTGATGGCGACCTTCTTGCCGACGAACGACTTGTCCTGGATGATCACGCGGCGGTTCGTCAGCCCGATGAAGCCGGTTCCGGTGCCGATCGCGTCGTAGACCGCGATCACCTGCTCCCCGTCGAGCAGCCCGCTCTCGATCTGCCGAAGTTGCTCCCGCCGGTCGTACGCCACGTTCGCCATGTGCCCGAGGGTAGGCGGCGGCCACAACCGCGCCAGCGAAGCACGAGGTCGCTGCGGCCAGCGGTGGTCCGGGCGCAGGATGCGGGGTCAGCGAAGGTCGACGACCGTACGGTAGGCGTCCTCGATGCGGGCCGCGAGCGCGACGTCGCCGTCGGTGATCTTGTCGCCGTCGGGGGAGCCGAGCCGGATCTGGGTCTGCCCGTCAGCCCGGCGTACGTCGGGCCGCAGGTGCAGGGCGTCGGCTGCTACCTTGATCCGCTCGGTGAGCTCGGCGTGCTGGCTGTCGTCGAGCAGCAGGGTTCGCCGGAGCTGGTGACCGTCCTGCGTCCACCCGTCCAGTTGGGTAAGGGCATCGCTAAGGTAGTCGCGGCCGGTCCGGCTGGACCAGAGTGCTCGCAAAGCCACACCTCCCAGGCGTCGTTGCCGGCTTGTGGCCAAATCGTCGCCATCCTGTGTCTTGGTCGGTGGTCCCCAGTCTGGCGCTAACTGGTTGGTGTGTCCACGTCCACCCTTCCGTCATCTGCTGTCCTAGCAGTCAGCAGGGTTACCCGAAATGCTGATTGATCTGGCAGGCTCATCTGCTGTGCGGAGCGGGCGGGCGAGGCGTCAGGTGGTGGTCGGGGCGGCGATCGTCCTCGACGGTCGGGTGTTGGCATGCGCACGGACCCACCCACCGGACGCGGTCGGCAAGTGGGAGTTCCCGGGCGGCAAGGTGGAGAGCGGCGAGACCGAGACCGACGCCCTGATCCGGGAGTGCCGCGAGGAACTCGGTGTCTCGATCACGGTGGGTGACCGGGTCGGCCCCGACCAGCCGCTCGGCCACGGCCGCTCGGTGCTGCGGGTCTACCTGGCCGGGCTGCTCGGGCCGGCGCAGCCGGCCGCGCTGGAGCACTCCGCTCTGCGCTGGTTGGCGGCCGACGAACTCGACCAGGTCACCTGGCTGCCCGCGGACCGGCCGATCGTCGCCGAGCTTCGTCCGTTGCTGCACGCCGCCCGGTGAGCCGGTGGCGGCCGACCCTGCTCAAAGGTTGATCGCGACCTGGAACGACCGCGAGGTGAGCCCGGCACCGCCGTGCCAGATCTCGAAGCCCGCCTCGACCCCGCTGAGGTACCAGTCCCGGTCGAGGTAACCGCGGCCCACCGCGTCCCGGGTGAACGCCGCCAATTCCAGATCCCGCGCCTCGTCGACCGGCGTGGTACGCACGTACGCCACGTAGTTCCAGTGCCAGTCGGCGTAGTAGACGTCCCAGGTCGCCCCGGCCAGGTGCACTTCCCGCGCCACCAGCGTCCCGGCCGGCTCGGCCCCACCGGCCCGGTCCAGCCAGACCATCAGTTCGGCGCCGTCGGGGGAGCGGTGGGCGTTGGCGTCGGTGTGGAACCACAGGTCGTACGTGGCGTTCCAGCGGCCGGTGGCATCCTGGGTGTCGATCGTCCAGTCGGACCGGGCGGAGCGCAACTGCCGTACCTTGATCGGCAGGCCGCTGCCGACGGTGCAGTTGCCCCAGTGGCAGCCCTGGTAGATGGTCGGGTAGGCGGCGGCGGAGCCGTCCCGCTTGTCGTGCTCGGTGTGGGTCACCTCGAACCGGCCGGCCGCGTCGACGGTCAGACACTGCGGGGTGTCCGCACCCCAGACGTTGTTCATCACCACGTACCGCTTGTCGGTGATGTCGATCGTGTCGGCCCGCCCGCAGAGTTCGCTGGCGTCGGCGTCCGGTGCCAGCCAGACGACGGTCACGCCGGCGACGACGAGGGCGGCGACGACGAGTGCGGGCAGGCGGTGGCGCCGGAGCCGGAGCGGGATCATGGCGGGGGAGTCCTTCGGCGAGCAGCCCGCAGTACGGGCTGGTGCCGTGGGCCCGGCGGCCCGACGCCGCCCCACGACGGAAACGGTGGACAAGGTCCGTTCCCGGCTCCGCCGAGAATGTTACGACCGTCGATGGCTAGCCGGCAACCCCGGTAGCGCAGCCGGCAATCCGAAAAAAAACCGCCCCTCCCGGCGCACGAAGCACCGGGAGGGGCGGTCAGCGGGCTCTGGTCGGGTGAGACCGCTCAGCGGTCCTGGTCCGGGGTGAGACCGGCTCAGCGGTCCTGGTCCGGGTGGTGGTAGTTGAGCGACTTGTCCGGCAGCGGGAAGGTGACGTCCTCGCCGAACGGCGACGGCGCGGCCGGCTTGTCGAACGCCAGCTCGCTGATCGGCAGGTGGCCCTTCTCGTCCACCGCCGCCGCCTGTGGGCGGGGCACCTGGCGGTGCCAGTTGACCCCGCGCTCGGCGTCGGCCGCCGCGCTGTGGTCACCGTCCGCCGGCAGCCCGGCGGTCGTGGCGGCGGGCTGGTCCAGGCCGGACTCACCGAGCGCCGGCCCACTCGCCGCCGCGCCGTTCTGCCCCCGCCGGAAGATCTTGCTGCCGAGCCACACGAGGGGATCGTACCGCCGGTCGACGACGCGTTCCTTCATCGGGATGATCGCGTTGTCGGTGATCTTGATGTGCTCGGGGCAGACCTCGGTACAGCACTTGGTGATGTTGCAGTAGCCCAGCCCCTGCTGCGCCTGCGCGTACTGCTTGCGGTCGGTCCTGGTGTCCAGCGGGTGCATGTCCAGCTCGGCGGCGCGGATGAACACCCGGGGACCGGAGAACGCGGTCTTGTTGTCCTCGTGGTCACGCACCACGTGGCAGGTGTTCTGGCAGAGGAAGCATTCGATGCACTTGCGGAACTCCTGCGAGCGTTCCACGTCGACCTGCTGCATCCGGTACTCACCCGGCGCGAGGTCCTCCGGTGGGCTGAACGCCGGCGTCTCCAACGACTTCTGGTAGTTGAACGAGACGTCGGTGACCAGGTCGCGGATCACCGGGAAGGTCCGCAGCGGGCTGACGCTGATCGTCTCGTTCTCCTCGAACGTCGACATCCGCGTCATGCAGCCCAGCTTCGGCATGCCGTTGATCTCCATGGAGCAGGAGCCGCACTTGCCGGCCTTGCAGTTCCACCGGCAGGCCAGATCCGGAGCCTCGGTGGCCTGCAGCCGGTGGATGACGTCGAGGACGACCTCGCCCTCGTTCACCTCCACCTGGTAGTCCTGCAGGTCGCCGCCGGTCTCGTCGCCCCGCCACACCCTGAAGTGGCGCTTGGTGCCCATCAGTTGTCCGCCTCCTCAGCGAGCGCGTCCTGCGCCAGCGCGTCGAACTCCGCCAACTCCTCGTCGGTCAGATACTTGGCCAGCTCCGCACGGTCGAAGAGCTTGATCAGCTCCGGGCGCATCTTCGGCAGCGGCTGGTGCTCCAGCTTGACCGTGTCACCATCCAGCGAGCAGACCAGGTTGACCGTGCGCCACGTCGGGGCCATGGTCGGGTGGTCCTCGCGGGTGTGCCCGCCCCGGGACTCGGTGCGCTCCAGCGCGGCCTTGGCGGTGCACTCCGACACCACCAGCATGTTGCGCAGGTCCAGCGCCAGGTGCCAACCCGGGTTGTAACGCCGGCCGCCGGCGGCGCTGACCTTGGCCACCCGCTCGCGCAGCTCGGCCAGCCTGACCAGCGAATCCGCCAGTTCACCTTCGCGCCGGATGATGCCGACCAGGTCGCCCATCACCGCCTGCAGGTCCTGCTGCAGGGTGTACGGGTTCTCCCCGGTGTCGCGCGACAGTGGCGCCAGGGCCTGGTCCACCGCCTCCTCGACCTCGTCGGCCGAGACCTTCGGCCGCCGGTCCAGCCCGCCGACGTACGCGGCCGCGTGCTCGCCGGCCCGCTTGCCGAAGACCAGCAGGTCGGACAGGGAGTTGCCGCCGAGGCGGTTGGAGCCGTGCATCCCGCCGGAGACCTCGCCAGCGGCGAACAGGCCACTGATCCGGCCGGCCGCCGCGGCGGTGTCCGGGTCGACCTCGACGCCACCCATCACGTAGTGGCAGGTCGGCCCGACCTCCATCGGCTGCTTGGTGATGTCGACGTCGGCCAGCTCCTTGAACTGGTGGTACATCGACGGCAGCCGGCGACGGATCTCCTCGGCCGGCAGCCGGCTGGCGATGTCCAGCAGCACGCCGCCGGACTCCGTACCCCGACCGGCCTTGACCTCGCTGTTGATCGCCCGGGCGACCTCGTCACGGGGCAGCAGCTCCGGCGGACGCCGGTTGTTGTCCGGGTCGGTGTACCAGCGGTCCGCCTCCTCCTCGGTCTCCGCGTACTGCTTGCGGAACACGTCGGGGACGTAGTCGAACATGAACCGCTTGCCGTCGGTGTTGCGCAGCACCCCGCCGTCGCCCCGGACCGACTCGGTGACCAGGATGCCCTTCACCGAGGGCGGCCAGACCATGCCGGTCGGGTGGAACTGCAGGAACTCCATGTTGATCAGGGTGGCGCCGGCCCGCAGGGCGAGCGCGTGCCCGTCGCCGGTGTACTCCCAGGAGTTCGAGGTGACCTTGTACGACTTGCCGACCCCGCCGGTGGCCAGCACCACGGCCGGCGCCTCGAACAGGACGAACTCGCCGCTCTCCCGGTAGTAGCCGAAGGCACCGGCGACCCGGGGACCGTCCGGCCCGTCCTCCAGCATCAGTTCGGTGATGGTGGTTTCGGCGAAGACCTTGATCCGGGCGTCGTGGACGCCGTACTCCCGCTTGTCCTCCTGCTGCAGCGAGACGATCTTCTGCTGCAGGGTGCGGATCAGCTCCAGGCCGGTGCGGTCACCGACGTGGGCCAGGCGCGGGTACTCGTGGCCGCCGAAGTTGCGCTGCGAGATCTTGCCGTCCTTCGTACGGTCGAACAGCGCGCCGTACGTCTCCAGCTCCCAGATCCGCTGCGGTGACTCCTTGGCGTGCAGCTCGGCCATCCGGAAGTTGTTCAGAAACTTGCCGCCGCGCATGGTGTCGCGGAAGTGCACCTGCCAGCTGTCCCGGCTGTTCACGTTGCCCATCGCGGCGGCGGCGCCGCCCTCGGCCATCACCGTGTGCGCCTTGCCGAACAGCGACTTGGAGATGATCGCGGTGCGTTTGCCGGCCAGCCGGGCCTCGATCGCCGCCCGCAGCCCGGCGCCGCCGGCACCGATGACCACGACGTCGTAGTGGTGTCGTTCGATTCGGGTAGTCATATGTCCAAGCCCTCAGTTGAAGAACCGCAGGTCGCTGAACCAGCCGGCGGACAGCGCCATCACGTAGAAGTCGGTCAGCGCCAGGGTGCCGAGCGTGATCCAGGCCAGTTGCATGTGTCGGACGTTGAGCTTGGAGATGAACGTCCAGGCCCGGTAGCGCACCGGGTGCTTGGAGAAGTGCTTCAGCCGGCCGCCGGCGATGTGCCGGCAGGAGTGGCAGGACACGGTGTACGCCCAGAGCATGACCACGTTGCCGAGCAGGATGACATTGCCCAGTCCGACGCCGAAGCCGTTCTCCCCGTCGAAGGCGAGCACCGCGTCCCAGGTGTTGATCAGCGAGATGATCACCGCGGCGTAGAAGGCGTAGCGGTGCGCGTTCTGGAAGATCAGCGGGAAGCGGGTCTCACCGGTGTAGCGCTGGTGGCCGTCCGGCACCGCGCAGGCCGGCGGGGAGAGCCAGAACGCCCGGTAGTAGGCCTTGCGGTAGTAGTAGCAGGTCAGCCGGAACAGCAGCAGGAACGGCAGGGTCATCGCCGCGTCGGGGATGATCCACCAGCCGGGTAGGAACCGGCCGAAGTGGGCCGCCTCCGGTACGCAGCTTTCGGTGACGCACGGTGAGTAGAACGGGGTGAGGTAGTGGTGCTCCTGGACCCAGTAGAAGTCGTGCATGAAAACACGGACAGTGGCGTAGGTGACCCAGGCACCGAGTCCGATCACGGTGATCAGCGGGGGTAGCCACCACCGGTCGGTGCGCAACGTCTTCGCCGCGATGGCGGCGCGCGCCCGCGCCTGCCCCGGCATCGTTGCCGTAGTCGTCATCCTGTCTCCCTGACGGGGCCCAACCCGCGCAAGGGTGGACCCGGATATCTTCGGCCGGTCTGTGGCGAAGCAGGGCAGAGCCCAGATTGCCGTGCGACCGCGTGCTCGCTCCGGAACCCGCACCACACGCATCGGCGGGCGCTGGTCCGGTGCACACGTTACGCCCAGTACCGGCGGCCGTATGCGCAAGGGAGTCTCGCCGGTATCGCGTCGGTTACGAAAGCCCGGCCCGCCGCTACGGGGGTGGATGTGCAGAAGCTCACTGGATCCTGAGCGGCGTCGGTCACAGATTGACAGCGAACGCGTCGTCAGGGGTGACGGGCGGTGCGGTCGACCAGCCCGCACCGCCCATCGCGGACCCACCAGAAGTGAGGTATGCCTAACCTAAGCAATCCGCGTAGCGTCGTCAATCTCGCAATTTCGCCATGGTCAGCCGGCGGCGCCGCCGGTGATCTGCCAGTCCGCCAGGTGCAGGGCCGGCGCGTGCCAGGAGGTGTCGTCCCAACTGTCCGGCAGCCGGCTCAACTCCGAGCCCAGACCCAGCACCGCGCCGGGCGCGAGCGCCTGCGGATACGACTGGGTGAACCGCAGACTGCGGACCGCCGCCACGATCTCGCCTGACTCGACCAGCCACGCACCGTTACGGGTCAGGCCGGTCACCACCAGGCTGCGTGGATCGAGAATCCGGGTGTACCACAGGTCGGTGACCAGCAGACCGCGCTCCACACCGCCGAGCAGCGCCGCACTGCCTCCAGTTGCCGGCCCACCGCCCCCGGCTGCCGGCCCGTCGCCGCTGGCGGACTGCCGGCCGTCGGCCGGGAGCAGCCGCAGATGCTGACCCACCGGCCCCCACGGGACGCTGCCCGGCGCCGCGTGTCCGGTCGAAGCGGTGCCGGCCGCCGCCGCGGTCCGTCGGTCGTGGGTGAGCGCCGTCGATCGGCCGGCGTCCACCAGCACCGTACGGCCGGTCGGGGTGCCCTCGGCGTCGAACGGCAGCCCGCCGCCGGTGGCCGGGTCGTCGACCAGCGTGATGGCCGGGTCGAACTGGGCCTCGCCGAGCCGGACGAACGACCGCCGCTCGTGGTGCGCCTTGCCGGCGAAGCCGTGCCGGGCCAGCATCTGCAACAGATCCAGCACCGCGGTCGGTTCGAGCACCACCGGGTAGCGCCCCGGCGGCAGATCGACCGGGTGCCGGCCGGCCCGGGCCTTCACCGCCGCCCGGGCGCCCAGCGCCGCGCCGTCGATCTCGGCCAGCCGGTCGGCCGCCTGCCGGGCCACCCCGTCGGCGCCGTCGGTCCGGGCGATCCCGTCCATCGCGGCCTCCGCCGACCGGCCACCGGCGGTCTGCCCGGCGCTGTTGGCGAACCCCGTCGACCGGTGCACGGTCCGGCAGAACCCGGCGCATTCCAGACCGCCGGCGGCCGCGACGAAGTCCCGCACCCGGGCCGCCCGCTCCGCCGGGCCGGCCTGCGCGGTCGCCTCGTCCCACGACCCGGCCGCGTGCAGCGGCGCCGGCCCGGCCAGCCCCGGCCAGGCCGGATCCGGCGGGCAGAGCCGGGCCGCCGCCAAAGTGCGCTCGACCAGGTCGGCCAACCCGTCCGGGCCGGTCAGCGTGGTCGAACCGATCGCGGTCCGGCCGTCGACGTGCAGCCGCAGCCACACCGTGGTGACCGCTTCGGCGACGTTCTGGTGGATGAACGAGTTGGCGAACCGGGTCAGCGCCAGCGCCCGGTGGCTGACGTACGCCTCGGCCTGCGCGCCCGGTCCGGCGGCCCGCCGGACCGCCGCCACCACCCGGAGGGCCAGGTCGGTCTCGGCGGGCGACGTCGCCGCGCCGGTCAGCCCCGCGTCCAGACTCACCCGCGTACCCCCACCCGGACGTTGGTGAACCGGGCCGGCGCCGCCGGGTGCCCGGTGTGCCCGACCTGGCCGGGCTGGCCCTTGCCGCAGTTCGGCGTCCCCCAGGCGACGCTCTCCGACGACAGCATGTCCATCGACTGCCAGAACACCGGGCCGATCCCGGTGTACGTCGGGTTGCGCAGCATCCGCCCCAACTTGCCGTTGCGGATCTCCCAGCCGATCTCACAGCCGAACTGGAAGTTGAGCCGCTTGTCGTCGATCGACCAGGACCGGTTGATGTCCATCAGCACCCCGTGATCGGTCGCCGCGATCATCTCGTCCAACGTGTGCGGCCCCGGCTCCAGACCGACGTTGGTCATCCGGACCATCGGCAGCCGTGACCAGCCGTCCGCCCGCACGCTGCCGCCGTGGTCCAGGCCGGCGACGGCGGCCGAGTCCCGACCGGCCAGTACGCCGACCCACCGGCCATGCCGGACCGCGTCCCGCTTGACCGCCGGGCTGCCCTCGTCGTCGAACCCGAAACTGCCCAGCGCGCCCGGGATGGTCGGGTCGATCGTCACGTTCATCAGCTCGGATCCGTACCGCAGGCTGCCGAGTTGGGCCAGGTCCAGCCAGGACGTGCCGGCGAAGGCGGCCTCCCAGCCGAGGATCCGGTCCAGTTCGATGGCGTGCCCGACGGACTCGTGGATCTGCAACGCCATCTGTTCCCCGCCGAGGATCAGCGTGGTCTCCCCAGCCGGGCAGGCCGGCGCGGTGAGCAACGCCCGTGCCTCCTCGGCGATCCGGGCGGCGTGCGCCGGCAGGTCCAGGCTGTCGACCAGCTCCCAGCCGCTGGTGCCGTACTGGCCGCGGTGGCTCGGATAGGAGCGGCGCTGGGTCTCCCCGTCACCGATCACCGTCGCGGACAGCCCCGCACCGCACTCGCGGATCCGCTGGTCGATCCGGTGCCCCTCGCTGGAGACGAACCACTTCTCGGTGTCCCAGATCTGGTACAGCCCTTCGGCCAGGTCGGCGCCGTGGTCGAGCATCGTGCGGGTCGCCGACACCAGCAGATCGCCCTTGTCCGGCAGCGGCACCGACAACGGGTCGATCCGGCACGGGCTGGACCAGCTCGCGGTGCCGGCCCCGGCCGGCACCAGGTCGATCGGCGGCCCGGGCACCTGCGCGCTGGCCGCGGCGATCTTCGCCGCCCGACCACCGGCGGCCCGCGCCGCCGCCGGCGACGGATCCGGTACGGCGTAGAAGCCCCAACTGGAACCGACCAGTGCGCGGACGCCGAGACCGGCGTCGCTGTGCTGGACCAGCGCCTCGATTTCGCCGTTGCGTGCGGTCATCGACTCGTAACGGCGGTGCATCACCCGCGCGTCGGCGTACCGGGCACCGGCGTCGAGCGCCGCCTGCACGGCGGCCGTCGCCACCTCGAACTGGGTCACCCTGTGACCTTATGCGACATCGGCTCGGCCGGGCGATCCCGACGCCCGCCGGATGAACCCGAGTTCGGCGCGCAGCACGGTGGCCGCGTCCGGGTCGGTGCCGGCGGCCAACGGCAGCACCGCGTGCGGTCGGCCGGCGGCCAGCAGCGCGGCGGACAACCGCAGGGTGTGCGCCACCGGCACGGCGCCGTCGGCCAGGCCGTGCACCAGCAGCAGCGGGCGGAGCTGGTCGCTGCCGGTCACCGGTTCGGCGGCGACCTCCACCAGGCTGTGGTGCGGGTAGATCTCGCCGCCCTCCTCGGGCAGGCCGAGGAACCGTTCGGCGTACCCGCTGCGCAGCAGCGCCCAGTCGGTGACCGGGTCGCGCGCGACGGCGGCCCGGAACACGTCCGGGCGGCGCAGCGCCGCCAGCCCGGCCAGCCAGCCGCCGAACCCGGTGCCCCGCACCGCCACCCGGTCCAGGTCGAGGTCGGGATGTTTCTCCGCGATCGCGGTCAGCGCGTCCACCTGGTCGGCGAGCAGCACGTCGGCCAGCCGCCGGTGCACCACCTTCTCGAAACTCGGCGCGACACCCGGCGTACCCCGGTTGTCGACAATCACCACGGCGAAGCCGGCGTCGGCCCACCACTGCCGGGCCAGCCAGCCCGCCCGTTCGGCCCGGACCTGCTGGTGGCCCGGTCCGCCGTGCACCTCCAGCAGCACCGGTAGCCGCCGGCCGGCGACATGCGACTGCGGGTACAGCACACCGGACGGCAGCCGGCGGTCGGTGACCCGTTGCAGCGTGGGCCGGGGCGTCACCGCCGGGGTGGCCGCCAGGCTCCGCAGCACGCCGAGTTCGGTGTCGTCCCGGCAGATCGTCCAACGCACCCCGGGCTGGTCCAGGGTGGCCGAACCGACGGCCAGTACGGCACCGCCGACCGCGGCGACGTGCCAGCCGGGGCTGCTGGTGAGCCGGACCGCGTCCAGACCACCCGAGGATGCCGCGGTGCGGACCCGGTAGAGGTGCTGTTCGCTGGGTTCCCCGTCACTCGCCTCGATCAGCAGGTCCGGGCTGGTGTGCCGGCCGGGCAGCCGGCCGACCACCCGGCGTACGTACAGCGCCGCCGGGGTGAGCAGGGTGCCGTCGGCGAACAGGCAGCGGGCGTCGTACCCGTCGTGGGCGAGTTCCCCGCCGACCAGCACCCGGCCGTCGGACAGGTGGCAGGGGGTGCCGGGGATCGGCTCCACCCACCGGGGGTCGGCGAGCTCGGCGTGCACCTGGGTCTCCCCGGTGCGTGGGTCGATGGACAGCACCAGACCGTGCTGCTGCAACCGGCGCAGCACGGTGATCAGCGGACCGCCGTCGGACCAGTCGACCGACACCAGGTACGGGTAGGTCTCCCGGTCCCAGTGCACGTCGACCCAGCCGCCGTCGAGGTCGAGCAGGTGCAGGGTCACCTCGGCGTTCGGGCCACCGCACATCGGGTACGGCCGGCTGCGGGCCGGCAGCTGCGGCTGCGCCGGGTCGGCGTACTGCCAGCGGGGCAGCCGGGTGTGGTCGGTCCGGGCGGCGAGGATGCTCTGGCCGTCCGGTGACCACCAGTAGCCACGGTCCCGGCCGAAGTCGGCCGCCGCCGGGTCGGGCAGCGCCCAGGTGATGTCGCCGTCCTCGCCGGCGAGCAGCACGTCGCGGCCGTCCGGGTGGACGACCCGGAGCTTGCCGGATCCGTCGCGGTCCGGGCCGCCGCCCGGCCCGTTGCCGCTGAATCCGTCGTGGGCCGTTCCATCGCGGCCGGATCCGCCGGTCGCGCCGGCCGGCCCGACCGGGTCCGCGTCGCTGTCCGACACGTACGCGATCCGGCTGCCGGTCGGGTCCGGCCGGGCGTCGGTGACCGAGCCGACCACCGGTACCTCGATCACGTCGCCGGTCACCAGGTCGGCGCGGAACAGCCGGCCGGCCAGGACGAAGACGGCGACGCGGGCGGCCGGGTCGGTGGCGTACCGGGTGATTCCCGCACCGGCGGTGTTCCCGGTGCTGGCGGCGTGCGCGGTGCCGGCGGTGTGCGCGGTGCCGAGCAGGACCGTCGGGTCGGCGATCCGGCGGTGTTCGCCGCTGTCGACCTCGAACGACCAGAGACCGGCGGCCGGGTCGTGCGGGCCGGTGGAGCGCAGGAACACCACGCGGGCGCCGTCGGCGCCAACGGTCACCGCGTGCGGGGCGCCCCGGACGGGTCCACGGGTACGGGCGGCAGGTTCCGGAGATTCCACTCTCGGATCGTAGAACCGGCTGATCAGCGATGAGACCGGTAATCCACTCCGGTGCCCATCCGGCGTAAAGTTGCCGGAGTGACCGACCCCGCCGCCGCGCGACGGCTTCTCCTGGTTCATGCCCATCCGGACGACGAGACGATCGGCACCGGTGCCCTGATGGCCCGGTACGTCGCCGCCGGAACGCAGGTCACCCTGGTTACCTGCACCCTCGGCGAGGAAGGCGAGATCCACCTGCCGCGCCTCGCCGGGCTGGCCCCTGATCAGGCCGACCAGCTTGGCGGGTACCGGATCGCCGAGCTCGACGCCGCCTGTGCGGCGCTCGGGGTGACCGACCACCGGTTCCTCGGCGGTGCCGGCCGGTACCGGGATTCCGGGATGATGGGCCTGCCCACCAACGACCACCCACGGGCGTTCTGGCAGGCCGACCTGGACGAGGCCGCCGGGTTGCTGCTCGAGGTGCTGCGGGAGACCCGGCCGCAGGTGGTGGTCACCTACGACGACAACGGCTTCTACGGTCACCCCGACCACATCCAGGCCCACCGGGTGACGATGCGCGCCGCCGAACTGGCCGCCACCGAGGGTGTCGCCCCCGACAAGATCTACTTCACCGCGATGCCGAAGAGCGTGCTCGCCGCCGGCATCGACGCGTTCCGGGGCGCGTCGAACAACCCGTTCGCCGGCGTCGAACACGTCGACGATCTGCCGTTCGGCACCCCCGATCCGCAGATCGCGGCGCGGATCGACGGCACCGCCCACTACCAGGCGAAGCAGGCCGCCATGCGGGCGCATGCCAGCCAGATCCCGGCCGATTCGTGGCTCTACGCGCTGGCCGGCAACGTCGGCGGCGAGTTCATGGGCTACGAGTACTTCGTCCTCGGCGCCGGCCGGCAGGGTCCGGGCGACGGCCCGTACGGCTGGGAGACCGACCTGTTCGCCGGGCTGCCGGCCGCCGAGGTGCCGCTGCCGTGACCTCGCCCGGTGTCTCCGGCCAGGTGTCGGCGGTGGAGCCGACGCCGCCGGTGGCGACGGCTCCGGCCCCCACCCGCCTGCGTGAGCTGGTGGACCTGGGGCTGCGGACGGTCGGTGGGGTGGTCGCGGTGGTCGCGGCGGTGCTGTCCGCGGTCCTGGAGCTGCTGCTGGCCACGGTACGGGTCGGCGGGCACCTGGTCGGAGCGTCGGTGCTGCTGGCGATCGCCGGCAACGTGCTGGTGAGCTGGTTCGCGATCCGCGCGGTGGGTGCCCGGTGGGCGATGACGTTGCCGGCGGCGGCCTGGTTCGCGGTGATGGTGCTGGCCGCTGGCGGTACCACCGAGGGGGACATTCTGCTGGCCGGCGACAACTGGGTGGGCTTCGCGGTGATCTTCACCGGGGCGATCGCCTTCGCCGTACTCGCGTTCCGGATGATCCTGGCCCAGCCGGCCCAGCCGGCCCGGCGCAGCGACGGAGGCTGACGCGACCGGCTGCCGGCTCCTACAATCCTCGGTACGAAAATTGTGGTCCGGAGGACACACCCGCGCGGTCCGGCGTGCCGTGGACGCGGTGCGGGTCTAGGTGCGGGAGGTGGAGATGAGGCAGCGCTGGCTGCCGGTCGGCGTACTCGCCGGGGTGCTGTTCGCGGCCAATGTGGTGGCCCGGTTGGTGGTCCGCTTCTGGTTCGACGCCGACCCGCAGATGCAGGACAGACTCTCGTTCGCGATGTTCGTCGTGATCGGCGTCGTGCTCGGCTCGGTGGCCTTCGTCTGGGGGCGGGACCGGCCGGTCGAGCGGTGGAGCGGTGACGTCGCGGCGGCGATCCTGGCGGCGTTGGTGCTCACCGTTTTCGTCGGGCCGTTCGTCAACGGCGACCATCCGTTCTCGGCCGGGGCGGGCGCGTTCTTTTCCCAGGTGTGGCTGTACGCCGGCTTCTCCACCGGCGGGGTGCTGCTCGGCTATCTGGTGCTGATCACACTCGGCTGGGACCACCGGTCCAAGTCGCTGGAACGGTACGCCGAGACCAAGCTCAACAAGCCCCGTCGGGTGGTTCGTCGCTGACCGCCGGCTGCCATGGCAGATAGACGTGATGGGTGGTGAAGCCGAGCCGGGCGTACAGGGCGGTCGCCGGGTTGTGCTGTTCGACCTGCAGGAACGCGGTCGGCGCGGCCAGTTCGTCGGCGGCCCACCGGCCGACGGCCCGCAGCACCCGGGTGGCGTGCCCCCGCCGCCGGGCCGCCGGCTGCACCTCCAGCAGCGCGATCTGACACCACCGGTGGTCGGCGTCGACAGCGCCCCGGGCGATGGCGACGAGCTGGCCGTCGGCGTACAGGTGGGCGAAGCGCACCTGCGGTGCGTCGGTGAGCAGCCGGCGGGCGGCGGCCGGCAGCGGGTCGCCGGCCGATTTGCGGGCCGCTACCAGGGCGAGCCACTCCGGCGACGGCGCGTGGTCCAGCCGTACCGTCGGCCCGCCGTCGGGTGAACCGCCTGCGCCGCCGGGTGAACCGTCGGGTGAACCGCCCGCCGGGTCCTCGCCCGGCCCGGCGGTACGGGCCAGCAGGTCGGCCAGCGGCACGGTCTGCACCAGCACCAACGGTCCGCTGCGCCAACCTCGGCGAGCGAGTTCGCCAGCGACCTCGGCGGCGGCCGGCAGCGGCACGTTGACCTGTGCCGGCAGGCCACGCTCGGCGTACCAGGCGGTGACCGCGTCCACCGCCGCCGGCAGCGGGCAGCCGGGGTCGCCGAGCGGCAGCGCCGAGTTCGCCCGGCCGGTCCAGCCGTCGGCGGCGCGCAGCAGCCAGTCGCCGAGCCGCTGCTGCACCGGCGCCGCCCAGGTCTGGTTCGCGGCCCGTTCCAGCTCGGCGACGGCGGCGGATTCGCGGTCCGCCGCGCGACGGGCCGCCGGATTGGCGGTCGGCGGCACCAGCTTGCTGCGGTGCACGTCGGCGAGGGCGACCCGGCGTGGCCCGTTGCGGGTCAGCACCGTGAGTTCGGTCTCGGTCAGCTCGGCCAGCAGGCCGAGTAGGTCGGTATAGAGCGGACGATCTCCGCCAACACCTATAATTTTTCGGACTACCACGCGGTGTCCCACATCTTGTGGCCGGAGCACGATCGACCCCCTCCCCGGCGAGATACTAGGCTCGTCAGTGCCGCGGGCGATCGCGGCATGTCGTGCGGGAAGGAAGGCCAGTGACCTACATCATCGCCGAGCCGTGCGTCGATGTGCTCGACAAGGCGTGCATCGAGGAATGCCCGGTCGACTGCATCTACGAGGGCAATCGGATGCTGTACATCCACCCCGATGAGTGTGTCGACTGCGGTGCATGTGAGCCGGTCTGCCCGGTGGAGGCGATCTTCTACGAGGACGACGTGCCGGAGCAGTGGAAGGAGTACACCACCGCGAACTACGAGTTCTTCGAGGATCTCGGCTCGCCGGGCGGTGCCTCCAAGGTCGGCAAGATCGAGAAGGACACCCCGTTCGTCGCGGCCCAGCCGGCGCGCGGGGACGCGCACTGACCGGGACGCGGGCGGGCTTGGCCGCCGGGCGGTCCGCGCCGACCGGCGGCGGGTCACCGGCCGCCGGTCTGCCGGACTTTCCGTGGGATCGGCTGGCCCCGGTCAAGGAGCGTGCCGCCCGGCACCCCGACGGCATCGTGGACCTCTCGGTCGGTACGCCGGTCGACCCGGTGCCGGCCGTGGTCCAGCAGGCGCTGGCCGCCACCACGGACACCCCGGGTTATCCGATGACGGCCGGCAGCCCGCGACTGCGCGAGGCCATCCGGGACTGGTGCGTACGCGAGTGCGGTGCCGTCGGCGACCGGATCGGTGTGCTCCCGACGGTCGGTTCCAAAGAACTGGTCGCCTGGCTGCCCACCCTGCTCGGGGTCGGTCCCGGTGACGTGGTGGTGGTGCCGTCCGTCTGCTACCCGACCTACGAGGTGGGCGCCCGGCTCGCCGGGGCCGAGGTGGTACGGACCGACTCGCTGACCGCGCTCGGGCCGGCCAGCCGGGTCCGGCTGGTCTGGGTCAACTCGCCGGGCAACCCGACCGGCCAGGTGCTGCCGAGCGGGCATCTGCGCAAGGTCGTCGACTGGGCGCGCGAGCGCGGGGCGGTGGTGGCCAGCGACGAGTGCTACCAGACCCTCGGCTTCGAGGCACAGCCGGTCTCGGTGCTCAGCGACGACGTCTGCGGCGGTGACCCGACCGGTCTGCTCGCCGTGCACTCGTTGTCCAAGCGGAGCAACCTGGCCGGCTACCGGGCCGGGTTCGTCGCCGGTGAGCCGCGGCTCGTCGACGACCTGCTCGCGGTGCGCAAGCACGCTGGCATGATCGTGCCGGCTCCGGTGCAGGCGGCGATGGTCGCCGCGCTCACCGACGAGCGGCACGTGGCCGACCAGCGTCGGCGGTACGCGGCCCGCCGGGACCGGCTCCGAGGGGCGCTCATCGCGGCCGGCTTCACCATCTCCCACTCGACCGCCGGTCTCTACCTGTGGGCCAGCCGGGACGAGGACAGCTGGTCGACCGCCGACTGGTTCGCCGCCCGCGGCATCCTGGTCGCGCCGGGTGCCTTCTACGGCCCGGCCGGGCAGCGCCATGTGCGGGTGGCATTGACCGCCACCGACGAGCGGGTAGCGGCGGCGGTCGCCCGGCTCGACTAGGCTGGCCGGATGGATGCTCCGGTGGTGTCGGTGCGCGGTGAGGTGACCCGGGAGGTCCCACCCGAGTTGGCCCGGTTCGGGGTGACCGCCGTCGCCCGGGGCAAGGACCGCTCCGGCACGCTCGCCCGGCTCGCCGAGCGGGGCGACGCGGTCCGTACCTTGATCGACGGGTACGGGCCGGCGATCGAGCGTCGGGAGTCCGGCGCGCTGCTGGTGCGGCCTGAGTGGCGACGCTCCGGGGAACGGGTCGTCGCCTACCACGCCAGCGTCACCACCACCGTCACGGTTGTCGACTTCACTGTGCTCGGTGAGCTGATGATGCGGCTGGCCGGTCAGGACCAGGTCCAGGTCAGTGGGCCGTGGTGGTCGCTGCGGCCGACCAGCCCCGAGCTGGGCCAGGCCCGTCGGGCGGCGATCGCCGAAGCGATCACCCGGGCACGCGACTACGCCGACGCCCTCGGGGCGGAGGTGACCGGCCTGGTGGAATTGGCCGACCACGGGATGTCCGCGCCGCAGCCGGTGATGTTGCGCGGCGCCCCCCGGGCGTTCGCCGCGACCGAGATGGCGGATTCCGCGCCGCAGCTCGACCTCGACCCGCAGGTGCAGACGGTGCAGGCGGTCGTGGAGGCCCGATTCACCATCTCTGCTCCGGCGGTACTGCGTCCAACGTGACCGGCGAACTGCCCGATCCGGATCGACGTCTCATCGTTGCCGACCATTGCCCGGCAGAAGTATGGCCAACGCGTTGTCTGACTGGTAAACCGAGCGGTGGATGTGTTGCCCGGCGGTGAATGGATCGCTCGGGCGTCGACGGGTCAGTTGTAGGCGTTGCCACGCGTTGACGTCCGGCCTGAGGGGAGGCCCGTGTCGGTCCGGAAGCTCACCAGTGGATATGCCACGGTGATGATCCTGCTGTCCGCCGGGATCCTCCTCGCCCCCGGCTGGCATCCGGTGCTGTGGCCGGCGCTCGGTCTGATGAGCGCCGGTGGAATCTTCTTCGGTATCCGGCGCTACCGGCCGAAACGGGCTGCGGCGTGGTGGAGTCTCGCCGCCGCAGTGGTGATGCTCGCCGCCGGCGACACGACGTACGCGATTCTTCCCGGCTCAATCGTCACCGAGCTGTGCTATCTGACGGTATTCGCCCTCACCGCCGTCGGCCTGTTCATGCTGACCCGGGGCAACCAGATGCTTGGCGACCGGTCGCGGCTGCTCGACGTCCTCACATTTCTGTGCACCGCCGCGCTACTGGCCTGGATCTTCATCATCGGTCCGTACATCACCGCTCCCGGGATGGATCCGTTCGAACGGTCGATCCTCGCCGCGTACGCCCTCGGTGATCTGTTGATTCTGGCCGTGATGATTCGTCTGTTGGCGACGAATCCCCGGACCCCGGCCCTGGTGCTGCTGCTCGTCGGGGGCGCCGGCATGCTCACCGGGGACATCCTGTACGGACTGACGACGCTCGGCGAGCAGTGGCAGCCGGGCGGTCCGATCGAACTCGGCTGGCTGCTGACGTACCTGACCTGGGGAGCGGCCGGGCTGCATCCGTCGATGGCGCAGCTGTCCGAGCCGGTGGAGATCGAGCCGGGCAAGATCAGCCGGCCGTGGGCGGTGCTGCTGGTCCTGGCAACCATGATCTCGCCGTCGATTCTGCTGATCGAGGCGATGACCGGGCGGATCCGCGACGGGGCGATGCTGGCCATCACCTCGGCGGTGGTCTTCGCGTTGGTGCTCAGCCGGTTCGGTGACGTGCTCGCGGCACACCGTCAGACGGTCCGCCGGGAGCAGGGGCTGCGGGACGCGTGCGCCGCCCTGGTCTCGGCGGCCGACGCGGCGCAGGTGGATCGCGCGGTGCGGTCCGGGCTGGCCCGGATCGTGCCGGAGGGCGTCGACCACCGCCTGGTGCTGGTGCTCAACCGCACCGGCGGGGTACCGGCGCTGGCCAGCAGCGTCTGGGGTCCGTCGGTGCCGGCGACGGCGACCGGCACGTTGCTGCCGTCGACCGCCGCAGTGCGGCGTACCCGGCTGCTGCGTCGGCCGACCCTGACCCCGATGCTGGCCCACCAGCTCGGGTCGTTTCCGTTCGCGTTGCTCTGCCCGTTGGTGCTGCCGGAGCAGCGGCCACCCGGTCCGGTGCCGGCACAGCCGCGGCCCGACGTGACCGGTCCGCGAGCCGGGGTGCTGCTGGTCTCGGCCGAGACCGGCGTCCTCAACGCGTTGCGCGACGCCATCGAGGTGCTCGCCAGCCACGCCACGATGGCGTTGGAACGGATCCGGCTGGGTGACGAGATCAACCGGCGGGACGCGGAGGTGTACTTCCGGGCCCTGGTGCAGAACAGCGTGGACATCATCCTGATCGTCGACGACGGCGACGCGGTCCGGTACGCCAGCCCGGCGGTGCAGACGGTGCTTGGTCGGCCGGCACCGGACGGCGGCCCGTTGACCGACCTGGTCGATCCGCCGGACCACGGGCGGGTGCTCGAAGGGCTGGCCCTGGTCCGCTCCTCCGGTGAGCCGCACGACTGGCCGGACTGGCGGCTGCGGCACGCCGACGGTAGCACCGTGCAGGTCGAGGTGAGCTGCCGTGACCTGCGGTCGGACCGGGCGGTACGCGGTCTGGTGCTCACCCTGCGGGACGTCACCGAGCGACGTCGGCTGGAGCAGGAGTTGACTCACCGGGCGTTCCACGACTCGTTGACCGGTCTGGCGAACCGGGTGCTGTTCCACGACCGGGTGCAGCAGGCAGTGGCCCGCGCCCAGCGCGGCGGGCACGCGGTCGGCGTACTGTTCATCGATCTTGACGATTTCAAGGTGGTCAACGACACGATGGGCCATCAGGCCGGCGACGAGCTGCTGGTCGCGGTGGCGAACCGGTTGGCGGCCACGCTGGGATCGGCCGACGCGGCCGCCCGGCTCGGCGGTGACGAGTTCGCCGCGCTGGTCGACGACGCGACCGACCCGGCCGAGGTCGAGCAGGCGGCGCAGCGGGTGGTGGCGGCCTTCGCCGAGCCGTTCCGGCTCGCCGGCCGGATGGTCGGTGGCGCGGTCAGCGTCGGGGTCGCCACCACCTCGGACGCCGAGGGCACCGACGAGCTGCTGCGGCACGCGGATCTCGCCCTCTACGTCGCCAAGGGTGCGGGCAAGGCACGCTGGCGGCGGTACCAGCCGGCGTTGCACGTGAGTTTGATCCGGCGGATGGAGCTGCGTACCGCGTTGGAGCGGTCGGCGCCGGAGTCGGACTTTGCCGTCGTGTACCAGCCGGTCGTCGAGCTGGCCAGCGGCAACGCCGTCGGGCTGGAGGCGTTGCTGCGGTGGCGGCACCCGAGCCTGGGGCTGCTGCGGCCGGACCAGTTCATCGACGTGGCCGAGGAGACCGGGCTGATCGAGCCGATCGGCGACTGGGTGCTGGGCCGGGCGCTCGCCGCTGTCACCCAGTGGCGGGCCGCTCTGCCGGTGGGTGAGGCCCCGTATGTCAGCATCAACGTTTCCGCCCGGCAGTTCCGGGTCGCCGGCTTCACCGGCAAGGTCCGTCGCGAGTTGATCGCCGCCGGGTTGCCGGCGGACTCGGTGATGCTGGAGCTGACCGAGAGTCTGCTGCTGCAGAACGACGACCAGATCTGGTCGGACCTGGCGCAGCTGCGCGAGCTCGGTGTCCGGCTGGCCATCGACGACTTCGGTACGGGGTTCTCCTCGCTCAGCTACCTGCGTCAGCTGCCTATCGACGTGCTCAAGATCGACCGTTCGTTCACCGCGGAGATGGCCTTCTCGCAACGGCAGCGGTCGTTGGTGGACGGGATCATCCGGTTGGCGCACTCGCTCGGTCTGCAGGTGGTGGCGGAGGGCATCGAGACGGTTGCCGACCGGAACCTGCTCGGTGATCTGGGGTGCGGCTTCGGGCAGGGTTATCTGTTTTCCCGGCCGCTCGCCGAGGCGGACGCGGCGGCCTGGCTGGCCGGAGGCCGGCCGGTCGGGTTGACCCACCCATAGATGATCTATAAGTAGTCGTGCAGCGACTTAGGGTGCAAATCATGTCCATATTGCCCCGAGTTTCGGGCCGGGTTGATGCATACCAGGTATGTAATCCTGGGGCTTCGGAATCACGACCCTGACGCCGCTCCGGCGTCTACCGGGGAGGTTCACGATGTCCAATCCATCCAGGAGAGTCCAAGCCGCCGCTCTCGTCGCCGTACTGGCCGCGACGCTGATCGGTGTCGCCCGACCGGGACCGGCCGCCGCCCGACCGGCACCGACCCCCGACGACCCGGTCAGCCGGGTCCGTACCGACCCCGCGACCGCGGTCACCCTGGTCACCGGGGACCGGGTCGTCGTCACCAGCGCCGGCACCGCCGTCCAACCCGCCCCAGGCCGCAACCACCTGCGGTTCCACACCTACCAGAGCTCCGACGGCCGGTACGTGGTCCCGGCCGACGCGCAGCCGCTGATCCGCGCCGGCGTGCTGGACCGGCGACTGTTCAACATCACCGACCTGATCTCGTACGGCTACCACGACGCCGCCACCGGCCGGCTGAAACTGCTCGTCGAGTACGCCGCCCCGGCCGACGACGTCCGCCGGGCCGCCGGTGACCTTGCCGGCGCGCGGATCACCCGGGACCTGCCGGCGATCGGCGGTGCCGCGCTGACCGCCGACAAGCACGCGGCGACCGACTTCTGGGCGGCGGTCACCGGCACCGACCCGGCCGCGCCCGGCGGGCCTACCGGCACCGACCCGGCCGCGCCCGGCGAGGCCACCGGCCGCGCCGGGGCCCTGGCCACCGCCTCCGGCCTGGCCCGGGTCTGGCTGGACGGCAGACGGCGACTGCTGCTCGACCGCAGCGTCGGGCAGATCGGTGCGCCGGCCGCCCACGACGCCGGATTCACCGGGGCCGGGGTGACCGTCGCGGTGCTGGACAGCGGGGTCGACGCAGACCACCCCGACCTGACCGGCAAGGTGGCCCGGTCGGAGAACTTCACCGACGATCCGGACCCGGCCGACCGGGTCGGCCACGGCACCCACGTCGCCTCGATCATCGCCGGCAGCGGTGCCGCCTCCGGCGGGGCGAACCGTGGTGTGGCCCCCGACGCCACCCTGATCTCCGGCAAGGTGTGCGAGTCGTCCTGGTGCACCGAGTCGGCGATCCTGGCCGGCATGCAGTGGGCCGCGACCGACCAGCGGGCCACCGTCGTCAACCTCAGCCTCGGTGGCCCGGACACTGCGCAGACCGATCCGCTGGAGAAGGCGGTCGACACGCTCACCGCGCAGACCGGCGCGCTCTTCGTGATCTCAGCCGGCAACTCCGGCGCGGACCGCACCGTCGGCTCGCCGGGCAGCGCCGACGCGGCGCTGACCGTGGGCGCGGTGGACCGCGACGACACGCTCGCCGACTTCTCCAGCCGTGGCCCGCGCACCGGTGACGACGCGGTCAAACCGGATCTCACCGCCCCGGGCGTCGGGATCGTCGCGGCCCGCGCCGCCGGCACCACCCTCGCCGATCCGGTCGACGAGCACTACGTCGCCGCCTCCGGCACCTCGATGGCCGCGCCGCACGTGGCCGGAGCCGCCGCGCTGCTCGCCCAGCGCCGGCCGAACTGGACCGCCGTGCGGTTGAAGGCCGGCCTGATGGCGTCGGCCGCACCACGCTCCGGCACCGGCGCGTACCCGCAGGGTGCCGGCCGGGTGGACGTCGCCCGCGCCGTCACCCAGGAGCTGATCAGCCGACCGGCCAGCGTGTCGTTCGGCCGCGCCGACTGGCCGCACCACGACGACCCGGCGATCGTCGAGAAGGTCACCTACCGCAACACCGGCAGCAAGCCGCAGACCCTGACCCTCTCCGTCGAAGCCGTCGGCCCGACCGGCCGTAGCGCGCCGGCGGCGATGTTCCGGGCCGGCGCCGACACGCTGACCGTACCGGCCGGCGGCACCGCCGCTGTCACCCTGACCGCGGACACCAGCGTCGGTGGCCCGGACGGCTACTACTCCGGCCATCTGGTCGCCACCGGCGCCGGCCAGCGCGTCATCACCCCGTTCGGCGTCCACCGCGAGGTGGAGAGCTACGACCTGACCTTCGTCCACGTCGACCAGGCCGGCGTGGCGACCGACGACTACTGGACCGTCGCGGTCGGCCTGGACCAGCCGGTGGACGCGATGCCGTGGACCTCGGACGGCTCCGGTCGGGTCACCACCCGGCTGCCCGCCGGCCGGTACGGACTGTCCAGCGTGATCCAACGCCAGACCGGCGAACAGGAGTACGAGCTCGCCGTCCTGGTCCGGTCGAACCTGCGGCTGGACGGTGACCGCACCGTACTGTTCGACGCCCGTACCGCCCGCCCGGTCCGGATGACCGTGCCCGAGTCGACCGCGCGTCCGGCGCTGGTCGACGTCAGCTTCCAGTACCGCACCCCGGACGCGGGTGCCGGGATCGGGGTGCTGGCTGACACCTTCGACGGGCTCGCCGCCGCCCACGAGGGCGGGCCGTCGGGCGCGGGCGAGTTCACCGCCAGCATCGCCAGCCAGTGGCTGCGACCGGACGGCGCGGACGGCTTCACCGCCAGCCCGTACTTCTACGGGTTGAGCGAACTCTTCGCCGACCGGCTGCCCACCGGGTTCACCAGGCACTACCGTCCCCGGGACCTGGCCACCGTCCGGCACCGGTTCCGTGGGGTCAGCCACGGCGACCTCACCGACCGGCTGGTCTTCCCCGGCCACGGCGAGCGGGACATCGGGGGATGGGCGCTGGTGACCCCGGTCGAGCTGCCCAGCGTGCGGGTGGAGCACTACAGCGTGTCGAGCACGTCGACCTGGGAGAGCTCCCTGGAGTTCGGCCGGGCGGTGGACGGTCAGCTCTGGCCGGAGTACACCGCCGTGCTGGTCTCGCCGCCGAGCCGCCACCAGCCCGGCAAACGCACCCTGGACACCTGGAACCTGGCACCGTACGGGCCGGTGTTCCCGGCCGTCTCGGGCGACGGTGCCTGGGTCAGCCGGCGGGGCAACGTCGTCGACGTCCAGGTGCCGATGTTCGGCGACGCGCAGGGCCACCCCGGCGGGGTGGTGACGGAGACCGCGCGGACCGCGCTGTACCGCAGCGGAAAGCTGATCGGGGAGAGCCCGGAGCCGGGCTACGGCCGGTTCCCGGTGCCACGGGCCCAGGCCGACTACCGGCTGGAGGTGTCGGCGACGCACGACGTCGGGGACTTCTCCACGTCGGTCAGCGGGGCGTGGACGTTCCCGTCCGGTCCGGTGACCCGTGACCAGGTGGCGGCGCTGCCGGTGATGGCGGTGCGGTTCACCCCGTCGGTGGACGCCGGCAACACCGCCGTCGCCGGGCGGGCGATGGAGATCCCGTTCACCGTCACCCACCAGCCGGGCGTGGTCGGGATCGGGATCCGTCGGCCGACCGTCGAGGTGTCCTACGACGGTGGGCGGACCTGGCTGCTGGCCGACGTACGGTCCGCCAAGGCCGGCTGGACCGCGACGGTCCACCATCCGGACCGGGACGGTTTCGTGTCGCTGCGGGCGTCGGTCACCGACCGGGCCGGCAACACGGCACGGCAGACGATCGTCCAGGCGTACCGGATCGCGCGGCGCTGACCCGCGCCGGCCGGTGCCCTGCCCGCCGCAACGGGGGCGGGTGGGGCACCGGCCGACCTCGGCGGAGCCGCCACCGGCTCACCGCACCGGCCGGTCCCACGGTCAGCTGTTGGCGTGCAGTGCCTCGTTGAGCTGGATGCCGGCACCGGTACGCGGCCGGGCCTCCAGCGCGCCGGTGACCGAGTTGCGCCAGAACAGCAGCCCGTCGACGCCGGACAACTCGCGGGCCTTGACCACCCGGCCGTCCGGCAGGGTCACCTTGGAGCCGGCGGTGATGTAGCAGCCGGCCTCGACCACGCAGTCGTCGCCCAGCGAGATGCCGATGCCGGCGTTCGCGCCGAGCAGGCTGCGCTCGCCGATGCGTACCTTTTCGGTGCCGCCACCGGAGAGGGTGCCCATGATCGACGCGCCGGCCCCGACGTCGGAGCCGTCGCCGACCACCACACCGGCGACGATCCGCCCCTCGACCATCGAGGTGCCGAGCGTGCCGGCGTTGAAGTTGCAGAAGCCTTCGTGCATGACGGTCGTCCCGGACGCCAGGTGGGCGCCGAGCCGTACCCGGTCGGCGTCGGCGATCCGCACCCCGGACGGCACCACGTAGTCGGTCATCCGGGGGAACTTGTCCACCCCGTACACCGCCAGGTGCCGCCCGGCGGCCCGCTCGATCAGCCGCAGCTCGTCGACCCGGTCCGGCGGGCACGGACCGGCGGAGGTCCAGGCGACGTTGGCCAGCCGGCCGAAGATGCCGTCCAGGTTGAGCTCGTTCGGCCGGACCAGCCGGTGGGAGAGCAGGTGCAGGCGCAGGTACGCGTCGGCGGCGTCGGCGATCGGGTCGGCCAACGAGCCGATCTCGACGACCACGATCTCGGTACGCAGTCCGGGCAGTGCCCGGGGGCCGACCACCGCGCCGGGCAGCCCGGCCGGTGTGCTGCCGTTCGCGGCTGGCGGACGCTCGCCGAGCCCCAGCTGGCCGACCGGATACCAGGTGTCCAGCACCTGCCCCTGCTCCGTGCAGGTGGCCAGGCCGATGCCCCAGGCGGGCTGCGTCGAAACCGTCACCGAACTGTCGCCTTCCGATCGGGGTACGAGTCACCACCGGGCCGACGTCCGGGCGATCCGGGTGATCAGCGGACGAGTCGACCCTGCCGAGACGGTACCGTGCCAGCCATGGTGAACCCGCTGACCCCCGAGGTCCTGGCCGATCCGGTGACCCTGACCCGCGCGTTGGTCGACATCGAGTCGGTGTCGCGCAACGAGCAGCGGATCGCCGACTGCGTGGAGCAGGCGCTGTCCGTCGTGCCCTGGCTCACCACCGGGCGGTACGGCAACACGGTGATGGCCCGGACCGAGCTGGGGCGTTCCCGACGGGTGGTGCTCGCCGGGCATCTGGACACCGTGCCGCTGGCCGACAACTTCCCGTCCCGGGTGGTCGACGGCCTGATCTACGGCTGCGGCACCTCGGACATGAAGTCCGGGGTGGCGCACGCGTTGCATCTGGCGGCCACGGTCGCCGAGCCGAGGTACGACGTCACCTACCTGTTCTACGAGGCAGAGGAGATCGACTCACGGTTCAACGGGCTGCGTCTGGTGGCCGAGGCCCACCCGCAGTGGCTGTCGGCCGACTTCGCGGTGCTGCACGAGCCGACCCACGGCGTCGTCGAGGCCGGTTGCCAGGGCACCCTGCGGGCGGTGGTCGGCACCACCGGCCGCCGGGCCCACTCGGCCCGGTCCTGGCGTGGGGTGAACGCCATCCACGCCGCCGGTGAGGTGCTGCGCCGGCTGGGCGACTATTCGGCGCGGACCGTCACCATCGACGGATGCGAGTACCGGGAAGGGCTGAACGCGGTCCGGATCGGCGGCGGGGTGGCCGGCAACGTGATCCCGGACCGGTGCGACGTCGAGGTCAACTTCCGGTTCGCGCCGGACCGCGACGGGCAGCAGGCGGAGCAGCACGTCCGCGAGGTCTTCGCCGGGTTCGACGTCGAGGTGGTCGACTGCGCCGGCGGGGCGCTGCCCGGACTGACGTCGGCACCGGCGCGGGAGTTCCTCGCCGCGGTCGGCGAGCCGCCGGTCGCGAAGCTGGGCTGGACCGACGTCGCCCGGTTCGCCGCGCTGGGCATCCCGGCGCTCAACTTCGGCCCCGGCGACCCCAACCTGGCGCACGCCCGCGACGAGCACGTGGAGATCGACAAGATTCAGCAAGGTGCCGAGACACTCCGGCGTTGGCTGACGCCGGAGTGAACCGGGATCACCGCAGCAGTGCCGGCTCCTGCTCGACGGCGTCGTCCACCGGCTCAGCCGGAAGCGCTCGCCCGCCGGCGACCCGGCGCTCGGCCACCACGACACGGATCCGGCGGTGCATCTGCCGCCGGACCCGGATGAGTTCGCTACGTGTCATCATGACTACTCCTCCCCCCGAAGGTGCCGTGACGGCGTCCTCCCCACCGTCCGGCGCACCCAGTATCTGTTAATGGAGACGTAGCCGCAGCCGATTTGGTTGCACTTGACGCAAGATTGACATCACCTTTTTCGTCGTGGGCCGGGTGAGCGTCGCAGCGGGCGGTTCGGCGTCCGCACTGGACACGCGCGGGCGGCCACGTCAAGCACGGCACGCCGCCCACTACGGTTGTCCAGATGGACCAGTCGAACAACTATCGCGCGCCAGACGACCAATCCCGACCGGGACCGGACCGGGTCGGCCCGACACCCGACGAACCGGGGTCGGAGCGGCACCGGGGCGCGGTGACCCTGCGCCGGGAAGCGGTCCGTCGCAGCACCGCCGATCAGGGTCTGCTCGATTCACGGGCCCGTGGCGAATGGAAGACCAAGGATTCCTGGCGGGCGCTGCGAATCCTGTCGGAGTTCGTCGAAGGGTTCGACACTCTCGCTGATCTGCCGCCGGCGGTCAGCGTTTTCGGGTCAGCCCGCAGCGCGCCGGACAGCCCTGAATGCCGGCTCGCCGAAGAACTGGGCCGGGCGCTCGCCGGTGCCGGCTACGCCGTGATCACCGGCGGCGGTCCCGGTGTGATGGAGGCGGCCAACCGGGGTGCCACCGAGGCCGGCGGCGTGTCGGTGGGGCTCGGCATCGAATTACCGTTCGAGCAGGGCATCAACGAATGGGTGGAGGTGGGCATCAACTTCCGCTACTTCTTCGCCCGCAAGACCATGTTCGTCAAGTACGCCCAGGCGTTCGTGGTGCTGCCCGGCGGGTTCGGCACCATGGACGAGTTGTTCGAGGCGCTCACCCTGGTGCAGACCGGCAAGGTGACCAGGTTCCCGGTGGTGCTGATGGGCACCGGGTACTGGTCCGGACTGGTCGACTGGCTGCGTGACACGATGCAGGCGCAGGGGCGGATCGGCGACGCCGACCTCGACCTGCTCTGCCTGACCGACGACGTCGCCGAGGCGGTACGGCACATCGTCGACGCGGATGCCGCACTCGCCGCCGAGCAGGCGGCGCTGCGTCAGACGGCGCACGCCCAGATCGAGGCCGAGCGGCAGGCCGGCGAACGGGCGCCGGCCGGGTACCACCGGCCGGCGGAAGGAGAGGAGTAGCACGGATGGCCGCGATCGGAGTCTTCTGCGCCTCGTCGCGCACTCTCGAGCAGCGGTGGCTCGACCTGGCCGCCGAGACCGGGCGGGAGCTGGCCCGACGTGGGCACACCCTGGTCTCCGGCGGCGGCTGTGTCGGCATGATGGGTGCGCTCGCGGACGGTACCCGGGCCGGCGGCGGCTGGACCCTCGGGGTGATCCCGCAGTCGCTGGTCGACCTGGAAGTGGCCGACACCCACTCCGACGAACTCGTCGTCACCGACGGGATGGCCAGCCGCAAGACGCTGATGATCGAGAAGTCGGATGCGTTCGTCACCCTCCCCGGCGGCCTCGGCACCCTGGACGAACTGTTCGAGGTGTGGACGACGGCGGTGCTCGGGCTGCACCGCAAACCGGTGGTGCTGGTCGACACCGACGGCTTCTACCAGGGGCTGCTGGACTGGCTGACGGCGTTGGCGGAGACGGCGTTCGTCGGGCGGTCGGCCCGGGAGATGCTGATCGTCGTCGATTCGGTGCCGGCGGCGCTGGACGAGATCGAGGCCCGGTTAGGTTGACCGGGTCCGCGCCGTCCGGTGTGCCCACCTCCCGGCGTGCCGGCCACCCGGCTGCCGACAGCTGTCCCATCGTCGTGGTGAGATGAGCGGCGTGCAGGCGTACCGGCTGGTCCGCCGGCCGGCGCAGGCCGAGCCGGCGCGCTTCGACGACCCCGCGCAGCAGGCGGTGGTCACGCACACCGACGGGCCGCTGCTGGTCGTCGGCGGTCCGGGGACCGGCAAGACCAGTACCCTGGTCGACGCGGTCGCCACCCGGGTCGCCGAGGGGACCGACCCGGAGCGGATCCTGGTGCTCACCTTCAACCGGCGGGCCGCCGTGGCACTGCGCCGGCGGATCGAGGCGGCGATCGCCGCCGGCTCCCGGCGGGTGCTGCACGAACCCCTGGTACGCACGTTTCCCGGCTACGCGTTCGGCCTGTTGCGCCGGGCCGCCGCCGAACGGGGCGAGCCGTCGCCGCGGCTGCTCACCGGCCCCGAGCAGGATCTGATCATCCGTGAGCTACTGGACGTGGCCGGCCCACAGCCGGGGGCCGTCGGCCCGGACGGCCCGGCCGCCAACACCGGCTCCACCGGACCGGCCGGTGATCAGGCCGGTGACCCGGTCGGCGACCCGGTCGGCTGGCCGCCGGAGCTGCGCGCCGCCCTACCCACCAGGGCGTTCGCCACCCAGCTGCGAGACCTGCTGCAGCGGGCCACCGAACGCGGTGTCGGGCCGGTCGAGCTGGCCCGGCTCGGTGAACGGCTGGGCCGGGCCGACTGGCCGGCGGCGGCCCGCTTCCTGCGTCAGTACGTCGCGGTCCTCGCGCTGCGCGACGTCAGCAACCGGGGCTCGATCGGTTACGACCACGCCGAGCTGGTCCGGGCCGCCACCGGGTTGCTCACCGACGATCCGCCGCTGCTGGAGGCCGAACGCGGCCGGCTGTCCTACGTCTACGTCGACGAGCTGGCCGATACGGACCCGGCGCAGGTCGAGCTGCTCGGTCTGCTCGCCGGTGGCGGGCGGCCGCTGGTCGCGTTCGCCGACCCGGACTCCTCGACGTACGCGTTCCGGGGTGCCGATCCGGGCATCGTGCCGGCGTTCGGGCACCGGTTCCGGACCGCCTCGGGCGCGCCCGCCCGGCAGATCCTGCTGCCGGTCTGCTACCGCACCGACCCGGAGCTGCTGGCGGCCACCGCCCGGGTGGCCCGGCGGCTGCGCGGCCCGGCCGGCCACCGCGAGCTGCGCCCCGCCCCGGACACCGGCGCGACGGCCGACAGCGGCGACGCCGTGGCGGTACGGGTGTTCCGCTCGTCGACCAGCGAGGCCGGCTACCTGGCGCATGCGCTGCGGGTGGCGCATCTGATCGACGGGGTGCCGTGGTCCCGGATGGCGGTGATCGTGCGCTCGACCACGCTGCAACTGCCGCCGCTGCAGCGGGCGCTGCACGTCACCGGCGTGCCGACCGTGGTGCACGCCGAGGACCTACCGCTGCACCGGCAGCCGGCGGTGGCGCCGCTGCTGTTGCTGCTGCGCTGCGCGTTGGAGCCGGACCGGCTGGACGAGGAGGCGGCGGTCGCCCTGCTGCACTCCCCGCTGGGCGGGGCGGATCCGTTGGCCGAGCGGCGGCTGCGGCAAGGGCTGCGGGCCCTGGCGCTGGCCGCCGGCGACCGCCGTCCCTCCGGCGAACTGCTGGTCGACGCGTTGCGTGATCCGGCGGAGCTGGCCGCGATCGAACGCCGCTGGGCGGCACCGGCGCAGGCGGTCGCGGCGCTGCTGGCCACCGCGCGGGACACCGCGGCCCGGCCGGGTGCGACCGCCGAGGACGTGCTCTGGGCGGTGTGGCAGACCAGCGGGCTGGCCGACCGGTGGTTCGGCGCGATTCTGCGCGGCCGGACGCCGGCCGGGCCGGCCGGCACCGTACCGGTCGGTGGGGTGACCGACGCCGGGGCGCGGTGGCGGGCCGCGGCGGCGGACCGGGACCTCGACGCGGTGATGGCGCTGTTCGACGCGGCTGCCCGGTTCGTCGACCGGCTGCCGGGTGCCCGCACCGAGGTCTTCCTCGACCATGTGCTCGGCCAGCAGCTGCCGGCCGACACACTGGCGCCGAGCGGCGATCGCGGCGAGGCGGTCCGGCTGCTCACCGCGCACGCCGCCAAGGGCCTGGAATGGGACGTGGTGGCGGTCGCCGGGGTGCAGGAGGGCGTCTGGCCGGACCTGCGGCTGCGCGGCAGCCTGCTCGGTTCGGAACGGCTGGTCGACGTACTGACCGGCCGGGCCGACGGCGCCGGGCTCACCGCGTCGCTGGTCGCCCAGACGTCGGCGCTGCTCGACGAGGAGCGGCGGCTGTTCTACGTGGCGGTGACCCGGGCCCGCCGACGGCTGCTGGTCACCGCGGTCGCCTCCGCCGGGGTCGGCGGGCTGGACCACGAGGAACAGCCGAGCCGGTTCCTGCACGAGCTGGGCGTGTCGACGGTGGACGCCGACGGCGAGGAGCTGCCGACCCTGCCGGTCGGTCGGCCGCCCCGGTCGCTCACCCTGCCGGCGCTGGTCGCCGAGCTGCGTACCGTGGTCGCCGACCAGACGGCGCAGCCGCAGCGCCGGCACGAGGCGGCGGCGGTGCTCGGCCGGCTGGCCGTCGCCGGGGTGCCCGGCGCGCACCCGGACGACTGGTGGGGGCTGCGGCCGCTGTCCGACGACCGGCCGCTGGTCGACGAGGGCGAGTCGGTCCGGGTCACCCCGTCGACCATGGAGAGCGCGCTGCGGTGCAGCCTGCGCTGGCTGCTGGAACGCCACGGCGGCCGGGGCGAGCCGAGCGCGGCGGCCGGCGTCGGCAACCTGGTGCACGCGGCGGCGATGCTCGCCGAGGACGCCAGTGTCGACCGGGCGAAACTGCTGGAGTACGTCGCCGCCCGGTTCGACGCGATCGACCTGGCCGCCCGCTGGATGGCCGGCCCGGAGCTGGCCCGCGCCGAGGGCATGGTCGACAAGCTGCTGCGCTGGCTGGCCAGCAACCCGCGCCGGCTGCTCGCGATCGAGCACGAGTTCACCGTACGGCTGGACGACCCGCGGCAGCCGGTGGAGCTGACCGGCCGGGTGGACCGCTTGGAGATCGACGCCGACGGCCGGCTGGTGGTGATCGACCTCAAGACCGGCAAGTCGACCTCGGTCACCGCCGCCGAGCTGGCCGAGCATCCGCAGCTCGGCGCCTACCAGGCGGCGGTCGAGGCGGGGGCGTTCGCCGAGTACGGAGACGACGCCGGTGGCGCGGCGCTGGTCCAGCTCGGTACCCCGGTGAAGGAGGCGAAGGAGCAGCAGCAGGAGCCGCTGGCCGACACCGACGACGCCGGTTGGGCGACGGCGATGGTGCGCCGTACCGCGCAGACGATGGCGGCGTCGACGTTCTCCGCGGTGGCCAACTCCAGCTGCCGGGTCTGCCCGGTGAAGACCAGCTGCCCGGTCTCCGGCAAGGGCCGGCAGGTCGTCGAGCCGCCAGCCGGCGGGCCAACCTCGGGCGGGCCGCCAGCCGCCGAGCCGCCAGGGGAGCGCGGATGACTCAACAGTCGCTGTTCGCCGCCACCCCGTCGCCGCGTCGCCGGGCCGACGCCGGGCCGCGCTACACCCCGCAGGAGCTGTCCCGGCTGCTGAAACTGCCGCCACCGACCCCGGAGCAGGCGGCGATCATCGCCGCCCCGGTGGAGCCGCTGCTGGTGGTCGCCGGGGCCGGGTCCGGCAAGACCGAGACGATGGCCGCCCGGGTGGTCTGGCTGGTCGCCAACGACCAGGTACGCCCGGAGCAGGTGCTCGGCCTCACCTTCACCCGTAAGGCCGCCGGTGAGCTGGCTCACCGGATCCGGACCCGGCTGGGACAGCTGGTCCGCCAGCTCGGCCGGCAGGGCCGCCGGGCGGAGGAGGATCCGCTGGCCGGCGAGCCGATGGTGGCCACCTACCACTCGTACGCCGCCCGGGTGGTCACCGAACACGGGCTGCGGGCCGGGTACGAGCCGTCGGCCCGGCTGCTCACCGAGGCGTCCCGCTGGCAGATCGTCGACTTCCTGGTCCGCAACTACGACGGTGACATGTCCGAGGTGGACCGGGCACCGGGCACGGTCACCGACGCGGTGCTGGCGCTCGCCGGGGAGCTGGCCGAACACCTGGTCACCCCGGACCAGCTGGCCGGCTGGACCGGCCGGTTCTTCGCCGAGGTGCAGTCCCGGCCCGGCCGGGTGTACGCCGACGTGCGGCGGGCGCTGACCATCCAGCAGATCCGGCTGCGCCTGCTGCCGCTGGTCCGGGCGTACCAGCAGCGCAAGGCCGATTTCGAGGCGATGGACTTCGCCGACCAGATGTCTCGGGCGGCGCAGGTGGCCCGGGACCATCCGGCGGTGGGCGAGTTGGAGCGGGACCGCTACCGGGTGGTGCTGCTCGACGAGTACCAGGACACCAGCCACGCCCAGGTGGTGATGCTGCGGTCGCTGTTCGGCGGCGGGCATCCGGTGGTCGCGGTCGGTGACCCGTGCCAGTCGATCTACGGCTGGCGCGGGGCGAGCGCCGGCACCCTGGACCGGTTCCCCGGCGAGTTCGCCCGCGCCGACGGCGCCCCGGCCCGGTCGCTGACGCTGACCACCAGTTGGCGTAACCGGCCGGAGATCCTGAGCGTCGCCAACCAGCTGTCCGGCCCGCTGCGGACCGCCGGGGCCCGGGTGGCGGCGCTGGCCGCCGCCGCGAAGGTCGCCCCGCCGATTCCGGGCCGCACGGCCCGGGGCGCGCCGGCCGCGACGGTGCACTGCGCGCTGCTGGACACGGTGCTCGACGAGGCCGAGTGGATCGCCGACGGCATGTTGGCGGCCTGGCGGGGGGCGGCCGGCGTCGAGCCGGGTCGCGGCGACGAGATCCCGGTCGACGCCCGGCCGACCAGCGCGGTGCTGGTACGGGTGCGCAGCCAGATCCCGGCGGTCGAGGCGGCGCTGCGGGCCCGCGGCCTGCCGGTCGAGGTGGTCGGTCTCGGCGGCCTGCTGGACACCCCGGAGGTCCGCGACGTCGTCAGTACGCTGCGCGTGCTGGCCGATCCGACCGACGGCGCGGCGCTGCTGCGGCTGCTGACCGGGGCCCGGTGGCGGATCGGTCCCCGGGACCTGGTGGCGCTGCACCGGCGGGCCCGGGCGATCGCCGACGCCCGGCGGGAGCTGCCCCGGGCCGGGGCGGCCGAGCCGGAGATCGTCGTCGACCGGCTCGACGAGGCCAGCCTGGTCGAGGCGTTGGCCGATCCGGGGCCGGCCCAGCTGTACTCGGCGGAGGGCTACGCCCGGCTGCGCGGGTACGGCCGGGAGCTGGCCCTGCTGCGGCAACGCCTGGACCAGTCGTTGCCGGACCTGATCGCCGACGTGGAGCGGACCACCGGCCTGGACGTTGAGGTGGCGGTGCGGGCGGGCGGGGCCGGCGGCGGGGACGCCGGGCTGGCCCGCGGGCATCTGGACGCGCTCGGTGACGTCGCGGCCCGGTTCGCCGGTGAGTCGGACACCGCGACCCTGTCGGCGTTCCTGGCGTTTCTGGACGCCGCCGAGGACGAGGAACGCGGGCTGAGCCCCGGCGAGATCGACGTGGTCTCCGGCGCGGTGCAGATCCTCACCGCGCACGCCGCCAAGGGCCTGGAGTGGGACGTGGTGGCGGTGGCCGGGCTGACCCGCGACGTCTGGCCGGGCGCGGTGCGTGGCTCGGACCACTACCTGTACGGCCTCGGGGTGCTGCCGTTCCCGTTGCGCGGCGACGCGGACGGCCTGCCGGCGCTGGACCTCGACGACGCCGAGGACCAGAAGGCGGTGGAGCGGGAGCTGACCGAGTTCGGTAAGCGGTGGCGCGAGCACGACGAGCGGGAGGAGCGGCGGCTGGCGTACGTGGCGGTCACCCGGCCGCGCCGGCTGCTGCTCTGCTCCGGCTACTGGTGGGGTGCCGGGGTGAAACGGCACCGCGGACCGTCGGTGTTCCTCAGGGAGATCCACGACGACTGCCTGGCCGGCGCGGGGGTGGTGGACCACTGGGCGCCGGAGCCGCTGCCGGGTGCGGCGAACCCGATCGACGAGGTGACGGTACGGGCCGAGTGGCCGGCCGACCCGCTGGGCGCGCAGCGGCCCCGGATGGCGGAGGCCGCGAACCTGGTCCGCCAGGCGATGGACCGGCCGGTCGACCCGCCGGACGATCAGCCCTCGGCGGGGTGGTGGGCGGAGGCCCGGATCCTGCTCGCCGAGCGGGACCGGCTGGCCCACGGGGTCGGGCCGGTGGACGTGCCGTTGCCGGACCAGTTGTCGGTATCGCAGCTGGTGGCCCTGCGCCGGGACCGGTTCGGGCTGGCCCGCACGTTGCGCCGGCCGCTGCCCGGTCGACCGGACCCGTACGCCCGCCGGGGGACGGCGTTCCACACCTGGCTGGAGCAGCGCTTCGGCGCGGACCGGCTGTTGGACGTCGACGAGTTGCCCGGTGCCGCCGACGCCGACGCCGCACCCGATGACGCCCTGCTGGAGCTGCAGGAGCGGTTCCTGGCCAGTGAGTGGGCCGGCCGGGTGCCGGTCGAGGTGGAGGTGCCGTTCGCCACGGTGATCTCCGGGGTGGTGGTCCGTGGCCGGATGGACGCGGTGTTCGCCGGTCCGGGTGGCCGCTACGACGTGGTCGACTGGAAGACCGGCCGGCAACCGACCGGGGTGGCCGAGGCCGCGGCGGCGGTGCAGCTCGCCGCGTACCGGCTGGCCTGGGCGGACCTGGCCGGGGTGCCGGTGGAGCAGGTCCGGGCGGCGTTCCACTACGTGCGCGACGGCGTCACCGTGCGCCCGGCGGACCTGCTGGACCGGGCCGGGCTGGCGAAGCTGATCAGTGATCTGCCGTTGCTGGGTGACGCGCCGGATTCGTGATAGCCTGACGCTGTTGCAGTATTGGTTCCCCGTGCCGCCCCCGGTGCTACCCGCCGGCCGGCCGGTCACAGTGACAGTGCGAGCGCCTGTGGGGTCTCGGCCCAGGCGCTCTTTGTTGTGTCCGGGCTCTGTTCCGGATGGGGCGATCAGCACCGCGACGCCGGTCCGCGTAGTAAGCGCGGATCTCACATCGGCCCGCAGGCAGTCTCGGGTCCGATCGTTCCATCAAGGAGAAGAGTTACATGGCAGTAGGCACCGTCAAGTGGTTCAACGCGGACAAGGGTTTTGGTTTCATCACCCCGGATGAGGGCGGTGCCGACGTGTTCGCCCACTTCTCCGCGATCCAGTCCTCCGGCTACCGGAGCCTGGACGAGAACCAGCGGGTCGAGTTCGAGATCACCCAGGGCCAGAAGGGCCCGCAGGCGGCCAACATCCGCCCGCTCTGAGCTGTTCGGTACGAACGGTCCGGCTCCCGCCGCTCAGGCGGCGGGAGCCGGACCGCAGCAAGTCCCACCCTGGTTCGTGCTTGTGACCCGCTGCTGGCGACCCCACCGCCCGGCGCCTTCCTCGCTACGTGCCACCTAGCTAGCGGAAGGCCGATCCGGTCAGATGAGCACCACCACGATTCCTCACGTCCAGACGCCCTCGTTCGCCGACCTCGGTGTGCCGGCGAGCCTGCTCGCCGCGTTGACCGCGAACGGCATCAACGAGCCGTTCCCCATCCAGGCGGCGACGCTGCCCGACTCGTTGGCCGGCCGCGACGTCCTCGGCCGCGGCCGCACCGGCTCCGGCAAGACCCTCGCCTTCGGGCTGCCGCTGGTGGCCCGTACCGCCGGGCGGCGCGCCCGCCCCGGCCGGCCACTGGCCCTGGTCCTGGTCCCCACCCGTGAGCTGGCCCAGCAGGTGACAGCCGCGGTGGAGCCGTACGCCCGGGCGGTGCGGCTGCGCTGCGTCACCGTCGTCGGCGGCCTGTCGATCCAACGCCAGGCCGACGCGCTGCGCTCCGGCGCGGAAATCGTCGTCGCCACCCCGGGCCGGCTCAACGACCTGGTCAACCGGGGCGCGTGCCAGCTCGACGACGTCACCGTGGCGGTGCTCGACGAGGCCGACCAGATGGCCGACATGGGCTTCCTGCCGCAGGTCACCATGATCCTGCGCAAGGTCGCGCCGGGCGGGCAGCGGATGCTCTTCTCGGCCACCCTGGACCGTGGGGTGGACCGGCTGGTCCGCGAGTTCCTCACCGACCCGGTGTCACACCAGGTCGACCCGTCCACCGCCACCGTCGGCGCGATGAGCCACCACCTGTTGCACGTCAGCGCCGCCGACAAGCCGGCGACCACGGCGGCCATCGCCGCCCGGGACGGCCGGGTGATCATGTTCATCGGCACCAAGCACCGTGCCGACCGGCTGGCCCGCCAGCTGCTCGCCAGCGGGGTACGGGCGGCCGCCCTGCACGGCGGCAAGTCCCAGGGGCAGCGCAACCGCATCCTGGAGCAGTTCAAGACCGGTCAGGTCACCGCGCTGGTCGCCACCGACGTCGCGGCCCGCGGCATCCACATTGACGACCTCGACCTGGTGCTCAACGTCGACCCGCCGGCGGACCACAAGGACTACCTGCATCGGGGCGGGCGTACCGCCCGGGCCGGTGCCGCCGGCGTGGTGGCCACCCTGGTCCTGCCCGAGCAGCGGCGGGACATGGACCGCCTGATGGCCGCCGCGAAGATCCGTCCACAGCGCAGCTCGGTCGGCCCGGCGGACACGGAGCTGGCCCGGGTCACCGGCGCCCGCACCCCGTCCGGGGTGCCGGTCACGCTGCCCACGCCGACCCGGGCCGCGGCGGCGAAGAACACTCCGGCCGGCACCGCCGGCGGCACCGGTACCGGTCGGCGCCCCGGGCGCCGACCGGGCGGCCGGCGTCGCCCGGCCCGCCGTCCGGCGGCCCGCTGACCGATCAGACCCGGATCAGGCCCGGACCGGGCCGGACCCCGATGCGGTCCGGCCCGACCGGGACCCCGGATGCGGTCAGTGCCGTGGGCCGGTGCTGCCGGCCGGATAGTCGCGTAGCGGTGTCCGACCCTGCGCCCAGCCGGCGAGCACCGGTTCGATGATCCGCCAGCTCTCCTCGGCCTCCTGCGCCTGGGCGCTGAGCCGGGTGTCACCTTCGATGATGGCCAGCAGCAACTGCCCGTACGGGCTCGGTGCCTGCCGGGCCAGTTCGGTGACCATCTCGACCGGCTCCAGGTCGAACGGGTCGCCGATGCCGTTGACGTTGAGCCGCAGCGACATCCGGTCCGGGTCGAGTTGCAGCCGCAGCTCGTTGCACGGGCTGTTCCGGCCGGTGAAGATCGCGTGTGGCACGTCGGCGAACCGGATCACGATCTCGCGCCGGTCGGCGGCCAACGCCTTGCCGGTACGCAGCTTGAACGGCACTCCCGACCACCGCCAGTTGTCGATGTGGACGGTCAGTTCGGCGTACGTCTCGGTGTCCCGGGCCGGGTCGACCCCGGCACCGTCGACGTAGCTGGCCACCTTCTGCTCGCCGCGCCGGCCCTGGACCACCCCGGCGGTGTACCGACCACGTACCGTGCAGGCGGCCACGTCGGCGGCCCGGATCGGGCGGACCGCCCGCAGCACGTCCAGTTTGCGCACCGCCAGGTCGGCCGGGTCGACGGTCAGCGGCGGCTCCATCGCCACCAGGGTCAGCAGCTGCAGCAGATGGTTCTGCACCATGTCGCGCAGCGCGCCGGCGTGGTCGTAGTAGCTGGACCGACCTTCCGCGTCGACCGTCTCGTCGAAGACGATGTCGACCCCGGTGATGTGCGTGTTGCTCCACAGCGGCTCCAGCACCCGGTTGGCGAACCGCAGCCCGAGCAGGTTCAGCACGGTCTGCTTGGCCAGGAAGTGGTCCACCCGGAACACCCGGTCGTCCGGCAGCACCTGGTGCAGCACCGTGTTCAGCCGCCGGGCGCTGGCCAGGTCCTCGCCGAACGGCTTCTCCACCACCAGCCGGATGCCGGCCGGCAGGTCGCAGCGGCCCAGCGCGATCGCGACCGGCTCGAACAACCGGTGCGGCAGGGCCAGGTAGACCACCACGGCGTCGTCGCCGTGACTGGCCCGCTCACCGTCCCGGGCGATCCCCAGCGCCGTCGCCAGCACCTCCGGGTCGGTCACGTCACCGTGGACGTAGCTGGCCGACTCGGCGAGTTCGCTGCGGGCCCGGGCGGCCACCTCGGGGGCGTGCTCGCGCAGCGCGGCGCTCACCCGGTGCCGGAAGCCACGGTCGTCGAGCTCGTCGCGGGCCACCCCGATCAGCCGCATCCCGTCGGCCGGCCGGCCGAGCTCGCGTAGCTGGGCCAGTCCGGGCAACAGATAACGGGTGGTGAGGTCGCCGGTGGCGCCGAGCACGATCACGTTCGCTGTCACGTCCGCATCCTTCCGTACCGGGCCAGGTTGACCGCGCTGCTGATCAGCCCGATGTGACTGAACGCCTGCGGAAAGTTTCCCAGGAAGGCGCCGGTCGCGGGGTCGATCTGCTCGGGGAGCAACCCGACGTGGTTCACCCGGCCGCAGAGCTGTTCGAACAGTTCGTGGGCCCGGTCCAGTTGGCCGCTGCCGGCCAGGTTGTCCACCCACCAGAAGGAGCAGAGCAGGAAGGCTCCCTCGCCGCCGCCGACCCCGTCCGGCGACTCCTCGGGCAGGTAGCGGTAGAGCAGGTCGCCGCCGGCACCGAGGCGTTGCTGGACGGCGTCGACGGTGGCGACCATCCGGGGATCGGCGGGGTCGACCACCCGGCGCAGCGGCAGGGCGAGCAGGCTGGCGTCGACGGTGCCGGGCTGGCCGAGGTGTTCGGTGAAGTGCTTGTTGTCGTTGTCCCACGCCTCGGTCAGCAGTGCCGAGCGGATCTCGTCGGCCGCCCGCCGCCACTGCTCGACCTCGTCGCGTCGGCCGGTGGCGGTCGCCAGCCGGGCCATCCGGTCCGCCGCCACCTGGCACATTGCCACCGAGTAGGTGAACGGGCGGCCCTCGTGGCGAATCTCCCAGATGCCGTGGTCCGGGGTACGCCAGTGCCGCAACGCCGAGCGGCCCAGCCGGGTCAGCCGGGACCACCGCCGGTCGTCGACCGCACCGCCGGCCCGGGCCCACTGCCAGGCGCAGTCGAGGATTTCGCCGTACACGTCGTGCTGGATCTGATCGGCCGCCGCGTTGCCCCAGCGCACCGGCCGGGAACCGCGGTAGCCGGACAGGTCCGGGTCGATCCGTTCGGGGGCCGGCCGGGTGCCGTCCAGGGTGTAGAGCACGTGTGGTCGGCCGTCGCGGGTGCAGGCCTGCAACACCCAGGACAGGAACGACTCGGCTTCGGCGGCCATCCCGATCCGGCGCAGCGCGTAGACGGTGTACGCGGCGTCGCGTACCCAGGTGAACCGGTAGTCCCAGTTGCGGCGGCCGCCGATCGCCTCCGGCAGCGACGACGTGGGCGCGGCGACGACTGCCCCGCTGTCGTGGTCGTCGCAGAGCTTGAGCGTGATGGCGCTGCGGCGGACCAGATCGGCGTGCCGGCCGGCGTAGTTGATCTGGCGGCTCCAGGTCCGCCAGGCCGCAGCGGTGCGGTCCAGCGCGGTGGCGAGCTGATCGGCGTCGCGGTGCCGGGTCGGACCCTGCGCCCAGCGCAGCACCAGGCCGAGCCGGTCGCCGGCGGTCAACCGGATCCGGCCGGCCAGCCGGTCCAGGCCGGGTACCGGCCGGCTGGCGGTCAGCCGCAGCCGGCCGCCGTTCCCGGCCAGGAACTCGATGCCGATCTCCTCGGCGGTGGGAGTGGTCCGCAGCCCACCCCGGCCGGTCAGTCCGATCTCCAGGTCGACCGTGCCGTCGATGACGGTGACCAGGCGGCCCAGCTCGCCGCAGGCCGCCCCGAGTTCGGTGCCGAGCGGCCGGTCGCTGACCGGTCCGGCCCCGTCGGGCCGACCGCCGGCCCCGTCGGCCGGCTCGCTGGACGCGGCGGTGATCAGCAGCGCGTCGCGGATCTCCAGGCGTCCGGTGGCGGTGTGCAGTTCGGTACGCAGTACGGCGGTGTCCGGCAGGTACTCCTGCCGGACGGCGCGCAGGCCGGCCGGCCGCAGGGTCCAGGCGCCGCCCCGCTCGGCGTCGAGCAGTGCCGCGAACAGCGCCGGGCCGTCGAATCTCGGCAGGCAGAGCCACCGTACGGTGCCGTCCACGCCGACCAGCGCGGCGGTCTGGCCGTCGCCGATCAGGCCGTGGTCGGCGATGGCCGGGTAGCCGTCGGTGAGTTCGGGCACTGGCAGCGCTTTGATCTCCGCCAGATGGTCCGTCACGGGTGTCTCCTCCGCATGGTGGGTCCGTCCGGCACCACTCTCCCCGGTGAGCCGTGCTGCCGACAGGTATGCGGGTCCCTCTACCCGGTGCCGGACCGGTTGACGCCTGCGACGGAGCCGGTGGCCGCGCTGTCCGCCGTCCGTTCGTCGTCGCGGCCGGCCATACGTTCTAGCGGAGCCGCCGGTGTCGACGGACAGTGACGCCCGTACGGATGAGCAGGGTCGTCCGTACGGGCGGCGGCATCCGCGAGACATCCACGCTTTTCGTCCGATGGCTGACTGCACGTCGCGCCCGCCGCCGGGATCCTTTGCGTGGCGGACGAGGCACGGCCGCCGGGACGCCCCCGGGCAGAGAGGTCGGGTGGAGATGACAGCCGAGACCAGCGCGACGAGGGAGATCCTGCTCGTCGTCGGCGTTGCGATGCTCGGCGTGCTGCTGGCCCTGGCCTCTGTCGTCACTCCCTGGTACACCGGTCCGACTGCCGGCGCCGGGCCGGTCGTCGTCGAACTGCACGCACCCGACCCGCCGGTACGGTCCACCGACATCGAAGCGGCCCCGCGCTGATCCACCGGACCGGTCGGGGCGCTGCCGGTTTTCCCGCCGTCGAGTGCTTCACTAGGAGAGATGTCTGCTCCGCTGCCGTCTGACCGGTCAACGTCCGGGACCGCCGTGGACTGGTCCGCCGGGCCGGTCACCCGGTCTGGCCGTCCGTACCCGGCCGCCGGTGCCGGTGCGGGCCCACCGGCCGGGCCGCCGACCGGCCCGGGCGCCGGGGGGTCGGGGCCACCGCCGACCGACCCGGGGCGCGGCGGCCGGGACGGGGTACGACTGTGGTGGTTCGGCGGTGCCGCCGCCGTGGTGCTCGCCGGTGGACTGGTCGCCGTGCTGGTGCTGGTGCTCAGCGGCAACCCGGACCCGTTCGGCAGCCCGGACCCGCCGCCGGATGTCCGGCCGCCGCTGGCCCAGCTCTGTCCCGGCCCCAGTGCAGGACCCGGCGGGCAGCCCGCGCCGGCCGACCCGACACCGGGTCCCGCGCTGCCCGAACCGACCGGGCCACGCACCGTCGATCCGGACGCCGGGATCTCCTACACCGAGTACGGCGAACCGTGGCGGCCGTGGTCGACGGTGTGGAACGCCGGGGCGCTGCAGGTGCCGTACAAAGTGGGGCAGCACTTCGTGACCGAGGCGGACTACAACGGGTTCAGCGACTACCACGCCTCGATCCTGTCCGCCGCCGTGCCGGCCGCCGACAACGACGCGCTCTCCCTCGACCTGGAGTGCGTCGGCCGGCAGGTGGCCGCCGACGTCCGTGCCGAGTACTACCCGCAGCCCAACCGGATGGACCTGATCCGCGACGAGCGGACCCCGATCGGTGGGCGACCCGCCTGGCTTACGGTGTTCCGGCTGCACTTCACCCAGCCCGGCCTGCAGGCCACCGACGAGCTGGTGGCGGTCGCCTGTATCGACGTCGGACGCCCGACCGCCGCGGTGCTGTTCGTCTCCATTCCCGGCACCCACCGCCAGCTCGACTGGGTGGTCGACGACCTGTACGCATCCGTACGCGTCGAATGATCCGGCGGTGCGCCGAGGACTGTCGACGACAGGTTAGGGTCGGTGCGTGGCGCGTACAGTGCGGATTCCGGCGACCGCGTACCCGGTGGAGCGGTTCACCCTCCCCAACGGTCTGCGGGTGGTCCTGGCGCCCGACCGCAGCGCGCCGGTGGTCGGTGTCGCGGTCGTCTACGACGTCGGGATCCGGTCCGAACCACCGGGGCGTACCGGGTTCGCGCACCTGTTCGAGCATCTGATGTTCCAGGGTTCGGCGAACCTGGAGAAGCTGGCGCACTTCCGCCACGTGCAGGGCTCCGGCGGCACCTTCAACGGCAGCACCCACCTGGACTACACCGACTACTACGAGGTGCTGCCGAGCAACGCGTTGGAGCGGGCGCTGTTCCTGGAGGCCGACCGGATGCGCGGTCCGCAGTTGACCGAGGAGAACCTGCGCAACCAGGTCGACGTGGTCAAGGAGGAGATCCGGGTCAACGTGCTCAACCGGCCGTACGGCGGATTTCCCTGGCTGCGGCTGCCGCCGGTGCTGTTCGACACCTTCCCCAACGCGCACGACGGCTACGGTTCCTTCGCCGATCTGGACAGCGCCACCGTCGGGGAGGCGGCCGAGTTCTTCACCCGCTACTACGCCAGTGGCAACGCGGTGCTCGCCGTCGCCGGTGACTTCGACGTCACCGCCGCGACCGGCCTGATCGAGCGGCACTTCGGGGACGTCCCGGCCCGGCCGGCGCCGGCCCGGCCCAGCTTCGCCGAGCCGGACCTGACCACCGAGCGGCGCACCACGTACCCCGATCCGCTGGCTCCGCTGCCGGCGGTGGCCGCCGCCTGGCGGGTCCCGGACCCGGTCGACGACCTGGCCGGCTACCTGCCGTACGTGGTGCTCGCCGAGGTACTCACCGACGGTGACGCGGCCCGGCTGGTGGAGCGGCTGGTGCGGGGCGACCGTACGGTGACCAGCCTCGGCGGCTACCTGTCGTTCGAGGGGGAGCCGTTCGACGTACGGGACCCGTCGGCGTTGGTCCTGCAGGCGCACCTGCCGCCCGGCGGCGACGTCGACAAGGTGCTCGGCGCGGTCGACGAGGAGCTCGACCGGCTCGCCGTCGACGGCTTCGCCCGGGGCGAACTGGCCCGGGTGCAGGCCCGGATGGCCACCCACCTGCTGCGCGACACCGACGCGGTGCTCGGCCGAGGGCTGCGGATGGCGGTGCTGGAGCAGCAGCGGGGCACCCCCGAGCTGCTCAACGAGTTGCCGCGGATGCTCGGCACGGTCACCGAGACACAGGTCCGTGCGGCCGCCGCCACCCTGCGCCCGCACCGCCGCGCCACGATCGAGGTCGTCCCCGGAGGAGCTCAGTGACCGCCGCCCCCGCCCGGAGGCCGTTGCCGCCGCTCGGACCGACCCGTCGACCGCCGTTGCCCAAGGTGGCCGAGCGGACGCTGGACAACGGGCTGCGGGTGATCGCCATCCGCCGGCCGTCGGTGCCGCTGGTCGAGATCCGGCTCTGGGTGCCGTTCGCGCGGGCCCCGCTGGCCAGGGCGACGGTGCTGTCGCAGACCCTGTTCTCCGGCACCGTCGACCGGTCCGGCGTGGAGTTGGCCGCCGAGCTGCAGGCGGTCGGCGGCGGTCTGTCCGCCGGGATGGACGCCGACCGGCTGCTGGTCGCCGGTGCCGGGCTGGTCACCGGGCTGCGGCGGATGCTCGAACTGCTCGGCGAGGTGCTGACCGGGGCGACGTACCCGGCCGGCGAGGTGGCCATCGAGCGCGCCCGGCTGGCCGACCGGATCCAGGTGGCGCTGAGCCAGCCGGCGCACCTGGCCCGCGCCGCGCTGTCCCGGCGGATGTACGGCCGGCACCCGTACGCCGAATCGGTGCCCGGGGTGGACCAGGTCCGCTCCGTCCGGCCGGGCGGGCTGCGCGCTCTGCACGCCGACCGGGTCCGGCCGACCGGGGCGCACCTGGTGCTGGTCGGCGATGTGTCACCTGCCCGGGCGTTGGACACCGCCGAGCAGGTGCTCGGTGGCTGGCCGGCCGGTGGCCGGCAGTTGACGCTGCCGGCGGCACCCGCGCCGCGTCCGGCCCCGTTGCTGCTGGTCGACCGGCCCGGGTCGGTGCAGTCGTCGATGCGGATCGCCTTGCCGGCGGTGGACCGGCGGCACCCGGACCACGCCGCCCTGCAGCTGGCCAACATGGTGTTCGGCGGCTACTTCTCGTCCCGCTGGGTGGAGAACATCCGCGAGGACAAGGGCTACAGCTACGGCCCGTACTCGATGGTTGAACACTCGGTGGCCGGGTCGGCGCTGATGCTCGCCGCCGACGTGGCGACCGAGGTGACCGCGCCCGCGTTGCTGGAGACCCTGCACGAGCTGGGCCGACTCGCAGTGCTGCCGCCCGACGTCGACGAGCTCGAACAGGCCCGGCAGTACGCGGTCGGCAGCCTGCAGCTGGGCATGTCGACGCAGGCCGGGTTGGCCGGGCTGGCCAGCACCTACGCCGGGTTCGGCCTGCCGTTGGAGTTTCTCGCCGAGCACACCGCGCGGCTTGCCTCGGCGACCCGCGACGAGGTGGCGGCCGCCGCGACCCGCTACCTGGCGCCGGCGCTGACGATGGGGGTGGTGCTCGGCGACGTCGCGCGGATCGCCGGTCCGGTCGCCGCGTTGACCGAGGTCGAAACGTCTGACGCGTCGGCCACCGGCGTGGTCGGGCCTGATGCGGCAGTGCCCGATGCCGCCGGGTGACACCTCCGTCGGACCGACCGCCGGTACGCAGCCGATCGCCGGTACGCAGCCGCCGCTGGCCCGCGCCGCGATGGACCGGGCGGCGCCGTACCGCCGGGATCCGCAGTGGTTGACGCGGGCCTGGCCACGTTCGTTGGTGCTGGTGGTGGACGGCGCGGCGGGTGGCCGGGCGTTGGTGCGCGACGGTGCCGACGGGACCGCCCTGGTGCTGGTGCGCCCGGACCAGGCGCCCGCCGTCGAGGTCACCGACCGCATTTTCATCGGTACGGTCGACGACGGCACTCCGGTCTTCGCGGTCGACGCCGTACCACCGTCGTCCGTGGCTGAGCCGTCCGTGGCTGAGCCGGAGCTGCGGTCGGTGACCGTCCGGGAGGTCGGCCATCTGCTGTCGGACCGGGACGCCGGGCTGTTCACCACCGCCGCGGCGATGGTCAGCTGGCACGCCCGGCACCGCTACTCGGCGGCGTCCGGTCTGCCGACCCGGGCGACCGATGGTGGCTGGTCCCGGGTGGACGACGCCGGTACGCGGAGCTGGCCACGGACCGATCCGGCGGTGATCGTGCTGTTGACCGACGGCGGTTCCGGCCCGGACGGGCGGTGCCTGCTGGCCAACCACCACGCCCGGCGTGGGGACGGGTCCAGCCGGCTCTACTCCTGCCTGGCCGGGTTCGTGGAGCCCGGCGAGTCGGCCGAGTCGGCGGTCGCCCGCGAGGTGGCCGAGGAAGTGGGTCTGACGCTGACCGCGACGCGGTACGTCGGCAGCCAGTCCTGGCCGTTCCCGGGCACTTTGATGCTGGGCTACCTCGGCCGGGTCGACCCGGAGCAGCGGCTGCGGCCGGACCCGGAGGAGATCATCCGGGCGCGCTGGTTCACCCGGGCCGAGGTGGCCGCCGGGCTGGCGGGTGAGCGGCTCGATTCCGGCGACGGGTACCGGGTCCGGTTCGCGCCACCGGCGTCGATCGCCGCTTTCCTGATCCGCAGCTGGGTGGGGGAGACCGCGCCGGACCCCGGCCGGTCAGCCGATCGGCGGGACCGGTAGCACCTTCACCCGTTGCCGGCCGGAGCGGACCGGCCCGACGGTGGACAGTGCACGGGCCAGGTGGATGGCCGCTTCGAGGTTCTCCGCGCAGACCGTCTGCCGGCGTGGCTCGGGTGCGGTCCGCTCGTCGCGAATGCGTTGGCCGGTGCGGACCGCGGCGATGAGTTCGTCGTGTGCCACCGCGCGGATCTCCGTGCGGACGATCAGGTATCGCATTAACGACTCCGAGCAACCGGTGACCTGGGTAGGACGGCCGATGGCTCAGGTCGGACAGGCTCCTGCTGGAAATTCCATCGGTTGTCTCCGCAGGAGGAGAACCCGTTGTGGTGGCCGGTCAAACCTGACGAACGGATCGATCCTGATATCCGTTCGGTGGATGCGGTGTCGGGGTCGAGGCGGTGCCGGGTCGAGCCGGGTCGGGGTGGCGCTGGCCACCCGGCTCGACCTGCCGTCCGGTGCCGGCGGTCAGACCAGGTCGAACTCGCCGTCCTTGGCGCTGTCGATGAAGTCGCGCCAGGTGGTGCGGTCGAACGACAGCACCGGCCCGCTGCGGTCCTTGCTGTCGCGCATCAGCACCGGTGCGCGGTGACCCGCGATCGCCCCGACCTCGACGCAGTTGGTGCTCTGGCTGCGGCTGCTCTTGCGCCAGGCGGGCGGGGTCGGACCGGGGACGCGCACGCTGGACTGATCTGCTGGGTTCATTCCTGCTCCTTGCTGGTCAAGCGGACCGGGCGGGCGGACCGTCGGTCAGTCCGGGATCGCCTGGCCGGTCCGGCGCGTGGTCCGCTCGTGCGGTCCACGCTGGATCGGCGGCCCGGCCGGTCGGCCGGGGCCTGCCCCGCCCGCAACGGGCGGGGACAGCGGGGCAGGGGTGGTGGGGGAGGAGGGGGCGGCACCGTCGGGTACGGAGTCGAGCTCGGTGGCACCGGCGGCGACGTGCCGGGCCACGGCGTCGCTGAGCCAGTCGATCGACTCCTGCGGGCTGCGGGCGGCCTCGCAGAGCCAGTCGAAGACCTGGCCGTACCGTTCGAGCACCGGCACGTCGTTGACGATCATGTCGGCGGCGAGCGTCTCGATCGCCACCGCGCTCAGGTCCTCCGGGTCGGCGAAGTGGTAGATCGAGAACGCGGTCTCCGACAGGTACCAGGAGGCCACCGTGGCGTTGGGAGGCAGCATCCGCAGGGTGACGTTGGGCAGCTGCGCCATGGTGAGCAGATGCTTCAGCTGCGCCACCATCACGTCGGGCGGGCCGCAGCGCAGGCTGACCGCCGCCTCCTCCAGCACCGCGGTGTACTTCGGTGCCCCGTTCTCGCGCAGCAGCATCGACTGCCGGGACTGCCGGGCCGCGACCTCGGTGTCCGGGTCGTCGGCGTTGCGCTTCTGGTTGGCGGTCCGGTGGTTGGTCGCCTTCTGCAGGATCGTCCGGCGCCCGGCGGTCCGCTCGTCGACCATCTCCACCAGCGGGCGCGCCGCGAGGATGCGCACCTTCGCGTAGGCGGAGGTCTGCAGCAGGCCCGGGATGATCACCGCGCCGTACTCCTGGATTTCGGTGCAACCAGCCTCCAACTCGGCGTACGCCCGTTGGAGGCTGGTCATCACCGCGTACGAGTTGAGAAAGGCTCGGGTGTTGCCGGCGTCGCGGGCGATGCCGACCAGATCGTCGCGTTCGGTGCCGGTCACGCCATACAGGTCGAGCAGGTCCATCACGTCGCCGACCCCCGGCCGACTGCGCCCGTTCTCGAGCCGGGAGAGCTTGGACGCGGACGCCCACTTCACCCGTTCGATCACCTGCTCACCGGTCAGTCCGGCGTGTTCCCGCAGCCGCCTCAGCTCGCCGCCGAGGCGACGACGACGCAGGTTCGGGCTCGGTATGGGCTGCTCGGGCTCCTCGGGCTGCACCGGAAACCACCCCCGATCCGTTTGGTGACCGCCAATGTCGCGGCGATGTGGGTCACGGCCCGAAACAGTATGGCCCGATTGCTGCCTCGGTGGGGTCCTCTGGTGGGCGTGTTAGCCAAATGCGACGTTGTGCACGGCGGCGGACGGACCGTGAGTGCGACTCAGCTCGCGGCTAGGTCGCTGAGCCGCTGCCGAACCTGAACGATACTCGGGTTCGTCAATGCCGAACCGTCCGGGAAACGGACCGTCGGAACCGTCTGATTGCCGCCGTTGACCCCCATCACGTACGCCGCCGCCTCGGTGTCCTGCTCGATGTCGACCACCTGGTACGGAATCCGCTCCCGGTCGAACTGCGACTTGAGCCGGTGACAGTAGCCACACCAACTGGTCGAATACATGGTCAACATCAGCAGATCCTCCGCGGTCGTCGGGCCACGGCGGGCGCTCGCCCGCCGGGTCGCCGGCCCCGGGCGGCGCCGGGGCACAGTGGTTCCGGCCCGGGCGGCACCCGGGCTAGCCGGTGCAACGTCGGGCGAGGCTGCGATGATTCCTACCCGTGGCGGCCGACATCAACTCAGACCCAGGACCAGGCCGAGTGCTCGCCGGGCTGGACCCGGAGCAGCGTACGGCGGTGACCGCTCCGGCGGTGCCGGTCTGCATCCTGGCCGGCGCCGGCACCGGGAAGACCCGGGCGATCACCAGCCGGATCGCCTACCGGGTGCTCTCCGGCGAGATCGCCGCCCGGCACGTGCTGGCGGTCACCTTCACCGCGCGGGCCGCCGCCGAGATGCGGGCCCGCCTCGGCGCGCTGGACGTGGGCGGGGTGCAGGCACGCACGTTCCACGCCGCGGCGCTGCGCCAGGTCCGCTACTTCGCGCCCCGGCTGCTCGGCGGCCGGGAGATGCCGGAGCTGCTGGACAGCAAGGTCCGGCTGGTCACCCTCGCTGCCGGTCGGGTCGGGGTGCGCACCGACCGGGCCGCCGCCCGGGACCTGGCCGGTGAGATCGAGTGGGCGAAGTCGTCGATGGTGGAGCCGTCCGAGTACGCCGTCGCGGCGGCGAAGGCGCTGCGGGAGACCCCGCACGAGCCGGCCAAGGTGGCCGAGGTGTACGCCGGGTACGAGCAGATCAAGCGCGGCAACGGCGTGATCGACTTCGAGGACGTGCTGCGGGCGGCGATCTGGGGCATTGAGGAGCATCCGGACGTCGCCGAGCAGGTCCGGGCCCAGTACCGGCACTTCGTGGTGGACGAGTACCAGGACGTCAACCCGTTGCAGCAGCGGCTGCTCGACGCCTGGCTGGGGGAGCGGGACGACCTGACCGTGGTCGGCGACGCGAGTCAGACGATCTACTCGTTCACCGGGGCCACGTCGGCGTACCTGGTCGACTTCGCCCGTCGGCGCCGGGACGCGGTGGTGGTCCGACTGGTCCGCGACTACCGGTCGACGCCGCAGGTGGTGGGGCTGGCCAACACGGTGATCAGGCAGGCCCGGGGCACCGAGGCCCGGCTGCGGCTGGAGCTGGTCGGCCAGCGCGAGCCCGGCCCGGAGCCGGACGTGCGGATCTTCACCGACGAGCCGGCCGAGGCGGCGGCGGTCGCGGCGCGCTGCGCCGAGATGCTCGCGGCGGGTACGCCGGCCGCCGAGATCGCCGTGCTGTTCCGGACCAACGCCCAGTCCGAGGCGTACGAGAAGGCTCTCGCCGAGGCGGCGGTGCCGTACGTGGTGCAGGGCGCGGAGCGGTTCTTCGAACGCGCCGAGATCCGGCAGGCGATGGTCGCGCTGCGCTCGGCGGTCCGGTCAACGCCCGGGGAGACCCCGTTGGTCGAGGCGGTCACCGCTGGTCTCGCCGCGGTGGGTTGGACCCCGGACCAGCCGCCGCCCGGCGGGGCGGCGCGGGAACGCTGGGAGGCGCTCGCCGCGCTGGTCCAGTTGGCCGAGGAGTTCGGCGCCCAGCCGGTGCTGGTGCCGGTGGGGGAGGCGGCGGTCAGCGAACGTCCCGTCCCGCTCGCCGACTTCTGCGCCGAGCTGCAGCGGCGGGCGGCGGCGCAGCACGTGCCGACGGTCGCCGGGGTCACCCTCGCGTCGCTGCACTCGGCCAAGGGCCTGGAGTGGGACGCGGTCTTCCTGGTCGGGCTCGCCGACGGGACGCTGCCCACCACGTACGCCCGCACCGCCGAGCAGCTGGAGGAGGAGCGCCGGCTGCTCTACGTCGGGGTGACCCGGGCCCGGCAGTGGCTGTGGCTGTCCTACGGTGCCGCTCGGTCGCCGGGCGGGCGGGCCCGCCGGCCCTGCCGGTTCCTGCCGCAGCTGGACCGCTCGGGCGGTGGTGCCGGCGGTGCTCAGCGCGGCGGTCCGGGGGCGGGCCGCTCCGGCGAGCGCCGCCGCGGCCAGCCGGTCTCCTGCCGGGTCTGTGGGACCACGTTGCTGGCCGGCGTCGACCGCAAGCTGGGCCGGTGCGCCACCTGTCCGTCGGATCTGGACGAGGAGCTGCTGGACCGGCTGCGGGCATGGCGGTCGCGGGTCTCCGGTGAGCAGCGGGTGCCGGCGTACGTGGTGTTCACCGACGCGACCCTGCTGGCGATCGCCGAGCGGCGGCCCGGCAGCGACGCCGAGCTGCTGGCGATCGCCGGGATCGGCCCCCGCAAGCTGGGGCTCTACGGTCCGTCGGTGCACGCTCTGGTGGGCGGCGCGGCCGTAGATGATCTTGACTGGCAAAAAAGTTCGGAATCCGACCCGGAAAATGGTTTGCCCCCGGCGTCGCAAGAGGCTTAGCCTCAGGTCACACCTCGCGAGCAGTGGGCGTTCTCGCTGCTCCGCCGGGGTGGAGGGTTTTTCCGTGACGAGTCCAGGCAGGAGGTGACGACGGTGCTGAGCTACGAGACTTCCGTGCTGTCGACGCTGACCGCTGCCTGCGCTCCGACGGTCGGTGGCTATCTGGCCGCCGTCGCGCCCATCGGTCACTCGGCAGGGGCGCACCAGATCCAGATCCAGATCCAGGTCGAGCAGACCCACCGGCTCCGGCTCGCCGTGCCGACGACGGTGCCCGCCGGTCCGACCGGGCAGCACCGCACGGTCACCGGGTGGGCTGGCGTCGATCAGGGCTGGTTCCGGCTCCGGGGTGCGTCCGTAGTCGCGGCGACCAATGGCACCAGCAGCTCCGAAGGCAGCGTTCGCACCACCATCCCGGCGGCCAAGAAGCCGTTCATGGATGCTGCCCGCGGTGTTCCACCTCGAGGAAGGCCGGTCTGACACCAGACCACACCGGCTCACCTCGAGGCCGCGGAACCCGCAACCGGGATCCGCGGCCTTAGTTTTTGCCGCCGCACAGGTACGAGCAAGTCGGAAGCGATCCACGAGATCGAAGCGAAAGAAAGAGGTGACCGGGCGATGAGTCTGGCGTTTGCCACTCTCGACCGCAGCGACTACCAGCCGGGGTGCCGGCCGGCCGCAACGGGCCAGCCGGACGTCGTGGCGGAGCTGCCGTGCCGGAAGTTCGACCCTGACCTGTGGTTCTCCGACTCCCCGACGGAGCTGGAGCTGGCCAAGTCGCTCTGCGTGGACTGCCCGCTGCGGGTGGAGTGCCTCGCCGGGGCGATCGAGCGGGCCGAGCCGTGGGGCGTCTGGGGCGGCGAGATCTTCGAGCGGGGTGCGGTCGTGCCGCGCAAGCGGCCCCGGGGCCGGCCACGCAAGGAGGACCTGGCCCGCGACGCCGCCCTGCGGGGCGAGGTCGAGGCACGCATGGCGGCCAACGGGGTCGCCGGCTCCCGCGGCACCGTCCGGCTGGCGGCCTGACATGCATCGAATCACGTCGACCACCGGCCGGGCGCCGGCACAGACAACCCACACCGCAGCACCGACCATCACAGGAGAAACCGTCATGCACTTGCTCTACGAAGCGCTCTCCCGGGCGCGAATGCAACCGCCTCAGGCCGGCACCGCGCGTACTGAGGCACCCCGATCCGCCCGCACCGTCGCCATGCAGGCCCGGCACCTCTGGGCCCGCAGCCTGAGCGGGCGCTGACCGAGCCCGGTCCCCGCTGAACACAGCGGGGACCGGGCACTATCCGTCTACCAGGCCGTGAGGGCCTGACCACGGCCCCGGCTCCCCTGCCGCGAGGGTCTGACCACGGCCCCGGCCGTCCGTGCGGGTCAGCCGGTCGGGGCGAAACCCGGCAGCCAGCGCCGCACCACGTCCCGGTACCGGGCCCGGGCCTCCAGTTGGCTGAGCACCCCGATCGAGCCGAGCGTCACCCGGTGGATCAACAGATAGGCCGGCGGCAGGTTGAGATGCCGGCTCAGCTGGTACGCCGGTGACTTCGGGTTGGCCAGCCGGGCCGCCTCGTCGCGCAGCCACTGCCGGGTGAACTGGAACTCCTCGGCCGCCAGCGGCGCCAGCATCGGCAGCAGGAAGTCGAGCACCGCCGGGGCGTCGATCGGGTCGTCCGGTTTGATGAAACCCTCGTCGCGCAGCCCGGCCACCACCGCGTCGGAGTCCCCGTCGAGCGCCAGCCGGACCAGCCGGCCGATCGGCTCGGGATGCCCGCCGGGCAGCCGGGCCACGGCGCCGAAGTCGACCACGCCGAGCCGGCCGTCGTCGAGCAGTCGGAAGTTGCCCGGGTGCGGGTCGGCGTGCAGCAGCCCGGCCCGAGCCGGCGCGGAGAAGTGCAGCACCGCCATCAGCAGCCCGGCCCGGTCGCGTTGGTCCGCCGTACCGGAAGAAATGATCTTCGAAAGCGGGACGCCGTCGATCCACTCGGTGACCAGCACCCGGGGCGCGGCGGCGAGTACCGCCGGCACCATGATCTGGTCGTCGTCGGCGTACGCGACGGCGAACGCCCGCTGCGACTCCGCCTCCAGCTCGTAGTCCAGCTCCTCGGCCAGCCGGTCCCGTAGCTCATTGAGCAGCGGCTTGATGTCCAGCCCGGGCTGGATCGCCCGGAACATGGTGCTCAGCCGGGACAACTGCTTGAAGTCGGCGAGCAGGGCGTCGCCGGCCCCCGGATACTGCACCTTGACCGCCACCGGCCGGCCCGCTGCGGAGCCGTCGCGCCACACCGCCCGGTGCACCTGGCCGATGCTGGCCGCGGCGGCCGGCCGGTCGTCGAACTCGACGAACCGTTCCCGCCAGTCGGCGCCGAGCTGCTCGGCCAGCACCTTGTGCACCGATCCGGCGGGCAACGGCGGAGCGGCCTCCTGCAGCTTGGTCAAGGCCTGACGGTACGGGGCGGCGAGCTCCTCCGGCAGCGCCGCCTCGAACACCGACAGCGCCTGTCCCGCCTTCATCGCACCACCCTTGAGCTGCCCGAGCACGCTGAACAGCTGCTCGGCGGTGCGTTCCTGGATCTCGGTGGAGATCACGTCGGAGGCGAGCCCGGTGACCCGCTTGCCCAGCCCCAGGACGGTGCGGCCGGCGAAGCCGATCGGCAGCGCGGCGAGTTTGGCGGTCCTGGACACGGCCCAGCGCGGGATTTCGGTCACCTGGCCATTGTTACCGACGATCGCGTACCGTGACCCCTCCCTGAGCGTGGCTCATGCCACCGGCGCCCGGCGCGTGGCCCACGCCATCGGCGGGGCTGCGCACCGGGGTGCAGCGGCGCGGCCGGCGCCGGTGGCAGTGGCAACCCTGGTGGGCCGGCCAGGCCCGGCGCCGCAGCCGGGCCGGGGCGTGCACCTCGATCGCCGCCCCGATCGTCTCCGGGCTCCCACCGTCGACGAACGCCAGGATCTCGGCCGTCCCGACACTCACCGCGGCCAGCAGGGTCGCCGAGTCGCAGATCGTCGCCGGGCCGATCGCGCACAACTGGGACGCCAGCTGCGGCCAGCCCGGATCCCGGTCCCGACGGTGCAGGTCCAGGCAGTTCAGGCACGGGGTACCGGTCGGCGGCACGAGCGGGCCGACTACCGGCGTCCGGTCCCGGATGTCGACCAGCAGGTGGGCCTGCCGGTGCCGGGCGTAGCTCGCGGCGAGCAGGTTGGCCGGCCGGTCGGCGCCGAGCAGCACCGTCAGGGTGGCCTGGCCGCGCCGTACCGGGCGGGTCTCGACTCCCGGGACGGCCCGGCTGACGGCGGTGGCGACGGCGTCGCGGGCTTCGCGCGTACCGGTCAGGTCGATGGCGACGTGGCCGATCCCCGCCTCGGCCACCGCGACGGCCAGCGGCCGGGCCAGCCGGCCCCGGCCGGTCAGCACGATCCGGGCGGCGGCACGTCGGCGCAGGATCTGCGCCGGGGTGCCGGGAAGTTCGTCGCGGCGCAGCGCCAGGGCGGTCGCCTCGGCGGTCAACCGGTGCCGGGCGTGCTCCGGCAGGTTCGCTGGCAGCAGAGTGTGCGCGCCGACGATCAGGCCCCGGGCGATCAGCATGTCCAGCAGATGCCGGGCCTGGTCTGCCGGGACGCCGAGCCGTGCGGCGTGGTCCAGTACGGCGCGGGTCGACCGGCTGCCGTCGAGGAGGTCGAGCAGCCGGGACTGTGCCGGGTCGGTGAGGTCGAGCAGTACGGCGTGCGCCGGATCCGAGCCGAGCTGCAGGGTGGCGCGGTCCCGCCAGAGGCGGGCCAGGCCGGGCAACAGAGTCGGCCTGAGCAGGGGATTGGTGGGCATGGACAACAGACTGTCACCGTAACGAAACGCTTGCTGGCTCGTTATCCACAGCCTGTGCCCCGCGCATCCTCGGTTATCCACAGGTTTCGGCGAGTTTTCCACAGCCCGGTCGGGGTGGTGTCGCGGCTCGGACATGACGCAGCGTGTAGTGGTGCGCCACTCGATGTTGGTCGGGGTGTTCTGTGGTGGGCCTTCGGGCGGGGCCGGCCACGCGTCGAAGGGGCGGCTCCGGCCGCCCCTTCGACGCAGCGCCGCGAGTCAGACCTTGGCTTTGCCCAAGATCCGGTTGACTGTTGTGCCGCAGACCGGGCACTTGCCCTTGGCCATGTTCATGCCGGTCTTCGACACCTCGACGGTGCCCTCGAAATCGCGCTTCTCCTTGCACTTCACGCAGTAACCGTTGTAGGTCTGGGCCTGGTCGGCCACGGTGCCCCTCCTCGTCTCCTCGCCGGGTGGTTGCAGACCCGGCGTGCACCCGCTCGCGGCGACCGTCGGCGGCGCCGCGCGCTGGGATTTTCTCCGCGGCCACTGTTGACCGCCGGTCCGCGGACCCTACCCAGGACTGGGCGGTTCCATGTCAACAATTCACCGACACTGTGAGTAAGTCGACGTCGAGAGTGTGCATGCCGCAATAGATCGGATAAGTCAGATTCGCAGTGACACGCCGGGAGAAGATCCGCAGGCGATCATGGGTCGGGGGGTGGAGGTGAAAACTTCTTCGCGATCGCCTACGGTGATCCTGGGCGGCTCGGGCGCGACGTACGGCGGTCGAGTGGGTAACTTTTTTCGCGACAATAGACCCCAAAAGGGGTGATTCTCCCTCGCTGCACAGCGTTGCCTCTTGCGTTCCCCTGGTCAGTACGGATTAGCGTGCCATCGTGAGCGAAACCCGGGGCTGCGCGGGCCGCTGATGGCAGGGGCGCGTAAGCCGGTCGTCGAGGTGCGGCGCAGCCAGCGCCGACGCCGGACGGTGTCCGCGTACCGGGAGGGCGAACGCGTCGTCATCCTCATCCCGGACCAGTTCTCCCGGGCCGAGGAGTCCGAGTGGGTGGACCGGATGCTCGCCCGGCTGGCGGCCCGGGAGGAACGCCTCCGCCGGTCGGACAGTGAGTTGATCGGCCGGGCCCGCCGGCTGGTCGACCGCTACCTGCCGGAACACGCCCGGGTCGTGGTCCCGGCGAGCGTCCGGTGGGTGACCAACCAGAACAGCCGCTGGGGGTCGTGCACCCCGGCGGACCGGACCATCCGGATATCCCACCGGATCCAGGAGATGCCGGACTGGGTCATCGACTACGTCCTGCTGCACGAGTTGGCGCACCTGGTCGTGCCGAGCCACAACGCCCGGTTCTGGGAGCTCGTCGGCCGCTACCCCAAGGCGGAACGGGCCCGCGGCTACCTGGAAGGGGTGGCGGCGGCCAGCGGCTTCGTCCTGGCCGACTGACCGACCTCGCCGAGTGCGCCGACCCTGCCGAGTGCGCCGACCCTGCCGAGTGCGCCGCCGCTAGAGTGGGTCAGATGCGCCGCGCCGTGGTCATCCTCCTGCACCCGGTCGACTGGTCCCCGCCCGGCACCGACCCCGCCACCTGGCGGGCCGCCCTGGCCGAGGACCTGGTCGACCTGCTCGCCACCCTGAGCCAGGTGGAACCGGCGATCGCCGCGAGCGCAGCCGACCTGCCGTTGGCCAGGTCGATCGCCTGGCCCGACATGCCGATCCACCAGCTGCCGGAGATCTCGGTCAACGCCGCGCTGGCCGCCGCCGCATCAGCCGGCTACGACCAGGCTGCGGTGCTCGCCGCCGACGCGCCGGACCTGCCCGGCCTGCTGATCGGCAAGCTGCTGCGGCCGATCACCACCCGGCCGGTGGCGGTGGCACCGGCCGGCGGTGACGGCGGGGGACTGCTCGGCGTGGCGGCCCAACTGCCCGCGCCGGGCTGGTTGCCGACGCTGGACCTCGCCGCCGATCCGCAGGCCGTGCGGGCGGCGGCGCCGCACCCGGGGCAGGTGGCGGTCACGCCGCCCTGGCGTCGGCTGCGCGGCCCGGCGGACCTGGCGGCCCTGAACCCGGCCGTCGAAGGCTGGGAGACCACCCGCGCACTGCTGACCGCCGGCTGAACCCGGCCGGTCGGTCAACGGGGCCGGTCGGTCAACGGGGCCACCGGTCAGCGGGGCCCATCGGCCGGCGGCTCCGGCTGCGGCGGCTCCGGCGGGTCGCCGCCGAAGTCGATGTCACCGAGGTCGAAGTCGGTCTTCGCCTGGGCGAACGCCTCCGGGTCGGCGAAGTCGTCGTCCGATGGCAGCAGGTCGGGGTGGCTCCACAGCGCGTCCCGGCCGTCGATCCCACGGTGGGCGTCCAGCGCGGCCCACAGCGCGGCCGCCTCGCGCAACCGGCGGGGTCGCAGCTCCAGCCCGACCAGGGCGGCGAAGGTCTGCTCCGCCGGTCCGCCGGCCGCCCGCCGACGCCGGAACGCCTCGGCCAGCTTCACGACGTTCGGCAGCCGGTCCCCGGCGGCGCTGTCGACGACGTGACACACCCAGCCCTCGATCAGCGCCAGGACCGTCTCGATCCGGGCCAACGACGCCTGTTGGGCGGGGGTGTCCTCCGGAGTGAAGATCCCCTCCATGGCGATCTCCTGCATCGACTCCGGATTCATCGGGTCGACTCGCCCGAGGGCGTCCTCGATCGCCTCCCGGTTGACCGTGATCCCGGACGCGTAGGTCTCCACCGCTGCCAGCACGTGCCCCCGCAACCACGGCACATGCTCGAAGAGGCGCTGGTGGGCGGCTTCCCGCAGCGCCACGTACAGCCGGACCTCCTCCTCGGGCAGCTCCAGGCCGGACCCGTACGCCCGAATGTTGGCCGGCAGCAGCGCGGCGGTGCCGGCCGGGCCCAGCGGCAGCCCGATGTCGCTGGCCGACAGCACCTCGGTGGCGAGCGAGCCGAGCGCCTGGCCGAGCTGACCGCCGAACAGGGCCCCGCCGAGAGTGGTCATCATGGCGTGCATCGGGCCGAGCTGGCTGCGGGCCTCCGGCGGAACGAGGTCGCCCATCGCGCCGACCATCCGACCGGCCACCGGGTCGCAGAGCTTGCGCCACACGTCGAGCGTCCGGTAGATCCACTCGTTGCGGTTCCACGCCGCCGACGTGCGGGTCCCGGACGGGAACGTCGACGACGACTCAAGCCACAGGTCGGCGACGCGCAGCGACTCCTCGACGGTGTGCCACTCGTGCGGGTTGACCGACGGGTCACCCTCGGCGGCGAGTTGGCTGGCCGCCACCTGCCGGGCCAGGTCCCAGTTCACCGGACCGCTGCCCGGAGCGGCGAGCAGCTGCTGCAGCTGCGCCATGAACTGCTGCATCTGCCGTGGGTCGTTGGGGTCCGGAGGCTGGCCGCCGGGGAGCTGGAAGCCGAACGGAATATCAGGCACGCCCTCCACGGTACGCGGGCCACCGGCCACAACGCCGCCGGTGCGTTCCGCTCAGCGCGAAGCTCCGCGTCACCGGCGGGACCGCAGTCGGTACGCTCAGGCGCATGAGACGTCGCGGTGTCACGGTCATCCTCGGCGCGCTGCTCACCGCACTGCTCGCCTACGCCGTGCTCGCCGCACCGGTCCCGTACGTGGTGCTGGGCCCCGGCCCGACGGTCGACACACTCGGCACCGACGACGGCGCGGACGTCATCCAGATCACCGGGACCGACACCTCGACCTCGGCCGGGCAGCTGCGGCTCACCACCGTCGGCGTGCGCCCCAACGTGGGGCTGCGGGAGGCGGTCGCCGGCTGGTTCAGCGACGCCGAGGCGGTGGTGCCGTACGAGGTGATCTACCCGCCGGGGCAGACCCAGGAGGAGGTCGAGGAGCGCAACGCCGAGGACTTCGCGGCGTCGCAGACCAGCGCCGAGACCGCGGCGCTGCGCCAGCTCGGCTACCCGGTGCAGGTGCTGGTGAGGGCGGTCACCCCGGACGGGGCGTCGGTGGGGCTGCTCGACGTCGACGACGTGATCACCTCGGTCGACGGCACGCCGGTCAGCTCGGCGACCCAGCTGACCGAGCTGATCCGGGCCGAGCCGGAAGGCAGCACGCTGACCATCGGCTACACCCGCGATGGCCAGTCGGCCACCGCCGAGATCACCACCCGGGCCAGCGACGGCGGCCCACCCCGGATCGGCATCGAGATCACCGAGGAGCAGCCCAGGCCGTTCGAGCTGACCATCGACCTCGACGAGATCGGTGGGCCGAGCGCCGGGCTGATGTTCGCCCTCGGCATCATCGACAAGCTCGAACCCGAGGACCTCACCGGCGGCAAGATCATCGCGGGGACCGGGACCATCGACAACGAGGGCAACGTCGGCGCGATCGGTGGTATCCCGCAGAAGCTGGTCGGCGCCAAGGAGGCGGGCGCGGTCGCCTTCCTCGTCCCGCAGGCCAACTGCGCCGAAGCGGTCGCGAACGCCGTACCCGACCTGCCGCTGCTGCGGGTGGCCACCCTCGACGAGGCGCTCGACGCGCTGGCCCGGCTGCGGGCCGGCGAGAAGCCGACGCTCTGCGGCAGCGACTGACACCCCGGTCAGGTCCACCTCAACCGGCCCTGAGGTGGACACACCCCGTAGTCTTGGTGCCTGATCGCCCAGCGGATCACACCAACGTGCGGAGTACCTAGTCGTGGTCATGCGTAGCAGCCCAATGCCCGGAATGAGCCGACGTGGCCGGGTCACCGTCGGCGTACTCATCGGGATCTTCCTTCTGTTCACCCTGCTCGGCTGGGGGGTGAACGCATGGACCGACTGGTTGTGGTTCGAGGAGGTGGACTACACCCAGGTCTTCACCGGCGTGCTGTTCACCCGCCTGCTGCTGTTCGCGGCGGTCGGCCTGGCCATGGCACTGGTGGTCGCGGCCAACCTGTGGCTGGCGTACCGGCTGCGGCCGACGCTGCGGCCGCACTCGCCGGAACAGGTCAGCCTGGAGCGCTACCGGATGCTGCTCAGCCCCCGGATCGGCATCTGGATCACCGCGGCCGCAGCCCTGGTCGGCGTCTTCGCCGGGCTGTCCGCGCAGAACCGGTGGAGCCAGTGGCTGCTGTTCCGCAACTCCCAGGAGTTCGGCGTCACCGACCCGGAGTTCGGCATCGACATCGGCTTCTACGTCTTCGAGTACCCGTTCCTGCGCTACCTGCTCGGCCTGGCGTTCACCGCCGTGGTGCTGTCGGTGATCGGCGCGCTCGCCGTGCACTACCTCTACGGCGGCGTACGGCTGCAGGGCATCGGCGACCGGATGACCACCGCCGCGCGGGCCCACCTGACCACGCTGGTCGCCGTCTTCGTACTGCTCAAGGCGGTCGCGTACGTGCTGGACCGGCGCGGCATGCTGCTGGAGTACAACGAGCAGGCGCGCATCTACGGCGCCGGCTACGCCGACATCAACGCGCTGCTGCCGGCGAAGGAGATCCTGGCGTACATCTCGATCGTGGTGGCGATCGCGATCATCGTGTTCTCCAACGCGGTGATGCGCAACCTGGTCTGGCCGGGCATCTCGCTGGCGCTGCTCGGCATCTCCGCCGTGGCGATCGGTGGCATCTACCCGTGGGCGGTGCAGACCTTCGAGGTCAACCCGAGCCTGCGGGACAAGGAGGCGGCGTTCATCGAACGGGGCATCGTCGCCACCCGGGAAGCGTTCGGGCTGGACATCAGCCAGCAGACGCCGTACCCGGCGACGAACCTGACCCCGCCGGAGAGCCTGGCCACCGACACCGCGGTGGTGCCCAACATCCGACTGCTCGACCCGCAGCTGGTCTCCGAGACCTACACCCAGCTGCAGCAGGTGCGTGGCTTCTACGACTTCGGCACCAAGCTGGACATCGACCGCTACACCATCGACGACGAGAGGCAGGACTACGTCGTCGGCATGCGGGAGATCAACTACGGCGAGCTGACCGAGCAGCAGAGCAACTGGCTGAACCGGCACACCGTCTTCACCCACGGGTACGGCATGGTCGGCGCGCCGGCCAACCGGGTGGTCTGCGGTGGGCAGCCGTACTTCGTCTCCGGCTTCCTCGGCGACCAGGCCCAGGAGCAGTGCTCCTCGGCCACCGAGGAGATCCCGGTCGAGCAGCCGCGGATCTACTACGGCGAGCAGATGGACGGCACCGACTACGCCATCGTCGGCTCGCCCGGCGACAGCAACGTCGAGTTCGACCGGCCGACCTCCAGCGGTGGCGAGCAGTACTACACCTACACCGGCACCGGCGGGGTCGAGGTCGGTTCGTTCGGCCGCAAACTGCTGTACGCGATCAAGGAGCAGGAGACCAACTTCCTGCTCTCCGAGGCGGTCAACGAGAACTCCAAGCTGCTGTACATCCGCAACCCACGGGACCGGGTGGAGAAGGTCGCCCCGTTCCTGACCATGGACGGCGACCCGTATCCGGCCGTGGTCGACGGCCGGATCCAGTGGATCGTCGACGGCTACACCACCTCGGCGACGTACCCGTACTCGGAGCGGGTGAACCTGCAGGCGGAGACCGCCGACGAGCTCACCGGCCAGGGCACCTTCGTGCTGGCCCGGGAGAACGTCAACTACATCCGCAACTCGGTCAAGGCCACCGTCGACGCGTACGACGGCACCGTCCGGCTCTACGAGTTCGACGAGAACGACCCGGTGCTCAAGGCGTGGAACGCGGCGTTCGGCGGCGACCTGGTCATCCCGAAGGCGGAGACGCCGCAGGAGCTGGTCGACCACTTCCGCTACCCGGCGGATCTGTTCAAGGTGCAGCGCAACCTGCTGGCCCGCTACCACGTCACCAACCCGGCCGAGTTCTTCTCCGGGCAGGACTTCTGGGAGGTGCCGAACGTCCCGGACTCGCCGGACAGCGGGGTCAAGCAGCCGCCGTACTACCTGATGACCCAGCTGCCGGAGCAGGACGAGCCACGGTTCCAGCTGACCTCGGCGGTGACCCCGGCCGGCCGGCAGAACCTGGCCGCGCTGATCTCCGGGTCGTACGTCGACGGGCAGCCGCAGCTTCAGGTGCTGGAGCTGCCCGACCAGACGGCGATCTCCGGCCCGGTGCAGGTGCACCAGCGGATGACCAACAACGCGGCCATCCGGCAGCAGCTGAACCTGCTGTCGTCGAACCAGGCGCAGGTGCAGTACGGCAACCTGCTGTCGCTGCCGTTCGGCAACGGCATGCTCTACGTCGAGCCGGTCTACGTGAAGAGCAACCAGACCAACGCGTACCCGCTGCTGCAGCGGGTGCTGCTCTCCTACGGTGACGGCGGTTCGTACGTGGTGCTGGCCAACAGCGTGCAGGACGGCATCCGGCAGCTGATCGAGCAGGCGGAGGCGGGTGGTGCGCCGACGACCCCGCCGGAGGGCGAGGGCGAGGGTGAGGGCGAGGAGCCCGGTGGCACCCCGACCCCGACCCCGCCGGCCACCGGTGACCCGGGTCTGGTGACGCCGGAGCTGCAGGCGGCCGCCGCCGAGGTCAGCGCCGCGATCGACGAGGCCCGCGCCGCGCAGGCGGCCGGTGACTTCCAGCGGTACGGCGAGGCGCTGGCCCGGCTGGACGCCGCGATGACGGCGTTCCAGGCGGCGCAGCAGGCGGCCGGGGTGGGTGGTGCCCAGCCGCCGTCCACCGACCCGTCGCCGAGTGCCGATCCGTCGCCGACCGGCTGACGCCACTGACTGACACCGAACCGGCCTCGGTGATCCCGACTTGTCCGCTTTTGTGGGTGGATCAGGGTGGGATTACCGAGGCCAGTCGGTCAGTACGGGGGTCGTTTTGCGGCGGGCTGACGGTATGCGCTAGGGTTAACTCATCGCCGCGGGGTGGAGCAGTTCGGTAGCTCGCTGGGCTCATAACCCAGAGGTCGCAGGTTCAAATCCTGTCCCCGCTACCACGGTGAACGGCCCGCCAGGGATCTCCCTGGCGGGCCGTTTCGCGTCCGGCTGCTCGGGCCTTCCGCGATGGCTGCTCAGCCCTGTCCGGGCCGGCTGCTCGGGCCGACCGGCCCGGCGATCAGCTTGCCGCCTCCCACAGCCAGGTCTGGATCAGTTGCGGGTCGCCCTGTTCGACGGTGAGCTGATTGCCGACACCGTGATCGGACAGGTACAGGTCCTGCGGCACCCCGGCCACGACGGTGCGGTTCGCCAACGCGATCGACAGTGACCCCTGGCTCTCGCACCACAGGTAGCCGTCGGTGTTGCCCCGGAAGCGGTGCAGCGCGACCGGTGCCCCGTCGGCGGACACCCCGGCCGGTGCGGCGCTCAGGTAGCCACCGGCGTTGGCCAGGTAGTAGCAGTCCTGGCCGTCGGTCTGCCCGGCGGGAATGACGCTGAACCGCTGGTTGTCACCGTCGTGCTCGGCGTGCAGGATCGCCGGCGTGCCGTCGGCGTTGCCGCCGCCGGAGATGTCGACCACCAGATCGGTCTGCTGCTGCGGTGGGAAGTGGTTGATCTCCCGCAGGTCGGACATCGACGCCTCGCTCTGGAAGAACCAGCGTTGCTCGGCCGACCCGTTCCAGTCCCGCCCGGCCAGCCGGTGCGAGCCGGGTAGCGCGGTCAGCAACTGGTCGGTGACCATGTTGCGCAACGTCCACGTCCCGTCGCCCTGGTAGTCGGGCCGCCAGAGCTGATCCGCCGCCTCGTTGGGCCACTGCACCACCGGCGCGTCCGTCACTGAGCCCTCCTGGCCCAGGAAGTTGCCGGTGAGCAGGTGGACCAGCCGGTAGTAGGACGGGAACTCCGCACTCGGGTCCAACCACCACCGCTGCTGAAAACTCGAATGGAACGGTACGTCGAGGATCTCGTTGTCGCTGCCGAAACGGTCGATGTCGGCGACGTTGGTGGTGCCGGCGTTGCGCAGCACCGCGTTGCCGGGCGGCGTCGGCTGCGCCACCAGCTCCGGCGGGTCGGCCGCGGCTTCCAGGACCAGCCGGAACCGGGCCGGCAGATGATCCGACAGCAGGATCTGCGACAGGGTCTCGGAGCCGGTGACCCGGGGTACGTTGCCGGTGTCCGGCACCACCGCGTAGTCGAGGAACCGCTGCGGATCCTGGGTCGGGTGGGTCGGCGTCGGCGGGGCGTGCACCCGGAACTGCCCGGCGGGCAGCGCGTTGGCCAGGTTGTCCGGATCACGGTTGAAGTCGCCCATCGCGACCCAGTCCAGCGGCTGGTTGCCCGGCCCGGCGGTGAGCATCCGCTGCCGGATCGCGCCGAGCAGTCCCGGCATGTCGTTTCCGTTGCCGGAGAACCCGTGCACGGTGAAGAAGACCGTGCCGCCGACGTTCACCCCCAGCGCCGGCCGACCGCCCATCGGCGACGCGACCACGAAGATCCCGTCAGCGGGTACCTGGCTACGGGTGGCGACGGCCAGGTTGACCCGGCCCGGCCCGTTCGCCGAGGTGTCCGTGTGCAGCCAGTAGAGGTAGCCCTGGGGGCGGCGGGCGGTCCCGCCGTGGCGGTACTCCCGCACCGGCGGGAACGTCCCGTCGGCCCGCTGGAAGTCGACCTGCGGGTGGTCGGTCGGCGGCCCGGCACTGGGCGGTGGCGCACCGGCCTCCTGCAACGCGATCACCGTGGCGCCGCCGCCCACGGCCAGCGGCAGGACTCCGTTGACGTACTTGTCCTCGTATTCGCCGTCCTGGCCGGTCCAGCCGCCGGACGTGCCGGCACCCTGCATGTTCCAGGTGGCAGCCTGGCGGACCTCCTCGATGCGGGGTTCGAGCTGCCCGACGTCGTTCAGGAACAGCGACGGGTGGCGGTACCCGGTGGCGGCGACGACGCCCTGCCCGCCCGTGTAGTCGAGCGTTTCCCGACCCGACCAGTCGGGGATCACCGACCCGGCTGCGCTCAGATGGCGGAACCGGCGCGGGTGGGCCGGGTCGGAGCCGAACTGGTAGATCGTGTCGGCCGGGTCGGTGGTGCCGGTCACCGAGTACGGCTCGTACGTCACGTACGGGCCGCCGGGGGTGAGTTGTTTGGACAGTTCGTTGTGGTAGAAGACGTTCTGTGGTCCGGCCGACCCGGACCACTTGATCGCCTTCGGCCCGGCCGCCCACCAGATCGGATACCAGGTGCCCTCGTCGACCTGGCCGCCCTCGCCGCCGCAGTTGGCGGTACAGCTACCCGAACTGTGCTCGTACGGCACCCGCACGGTGTTCGCCTCGAACAGGTTGTACCGTTCCCAGCCGCCGTGCAGATTCAGGTCGGAGTCGAGGTCGTTGCGGAACACCACGTTGCCGCTGGCCGACCACTGGAAGGTGAAGTGCCGCAGGTTACGACTGGTGTTGTACGCGTACAGCGAGTCCCAGACGCGGCTGCCGCGCAGGTAGCCGTTGCCGCCCTTGCCCTTGTTCCACGCCCCGTCGAAGGTGTTGTCCTCGATCTGCAGGTTGCGGGCGACCTCGGTGACCACCGGGTGGGATCCGGTCATCGTGCCGGAGAGGCCACGGACCCAACTGTTGGCCGCCCACTTGAACAGCACCCCGTTCATGGCGTACTCGGGGGCGAGGTTGCCGTAGTTGTGGACCGCGTCGGCCGGGTCGAGGGCGTACGTGCCGCCGCCGAGCCTGGGCAGCCCGGTCATCTCCTGGGTGAAGGCGAAGTTCTCCAGCCCGACGCCCTCGACCGCGGTCAGCGGGGTGACCTTGCTGGCGAACGGTGTCTCGGTCAGCAGCGGCGGCGAGCCGTCGGAGACCGAGTCGACCGGTAGGTCGTACTCCAGCGGTCGGTCCAGGGTGATCGTCTTGGCGGACGAGTTCACCCGGGTCACCCGGAACATCTGCTGTCGCATATGGAGGTTCTCCATCATGCTGGCGTGTTCGGCGTAGGTGACGCCCTGCTGCTCGTAGAAGTTGATGCTGTTGGCCGCGCCGACCCAGACGTAGCCGCCGGCCGAGAACTTCGACATGTTGGTGTTGCCGGCCAGATGGATGACGGTCTGTCCGGTGCGGGCGGAGAACCCGGGGTCGTCGCTGCGGCCGGCGAGCTTCTGCCCGGAGACCCAGTGCTGGTTGACGGATCCCTCGAACAGGTCCTTGCGGTTGGCCGGCGCCGCCTGCCACTCGTCCTGGTAGCGGCTGGCCACCTGGCGGGTCTGCACCTTGAACAGGGCCCGGCCCGGCCAGATCCAGCCGCCCTTGCCGACGTCGTTGCCGCTGCCGTAGCTCATGCCGTTCGGCTCCCAGCGGCTGCCGTCGCTGCTGAGGGTGTCGTAGCGGGTGTCGGTGTCCGGTCGGAACACCACCCGGGTGCCGCCAACTCCGGCTCCCTGGCCGCGCAGGATCAGGAAGTTCGCGTCGACGTAGATCTGCCGGGACACGTCTACCCGGCCGGCAGGCAGGCTGATCAGTGACAACCGGCGGAAGTTGGCCGACGGCGAGCATGCGTCGCGGACATGGTCGATGGCGGCCTGCAGGCCGGCGCTGTCGTCGAGGCCGTCGTCGGCGATCACGCCGAACTCACCGGCCAACCGGCTGGGGTCGAGGCGGCAGGCCGCGTCGGTGGTCGTCAGGTGGTCGCCGGGCAGCGGCTGCCCACCCTGGTAGCCCACCCGCGACCAGTCGGGCAGCCCGTCGAGGCCGCCGCTGATCCGGTTGACCATGCTCAGGTTCGGGCGACTGGTGGACTGCGGGCCGTTCGCGGTCGCGGCGGTGCCGACGGTGGCTGCGCCGACGGCGGTCGCGGCGGTGCCGACGGTGGCCGCGCCGGCGGCGGTCGCCGGCGGGCCGGCCTGCGCCATCAGCGGCGGGCTCCACGTCGGACTGGTGAGCGCGGCCGCGAGTACGGCGGCCAGCAGCAAGCGGTGTGTCATCACCCGGCTAGCCTCGCTCGACAACTGCCTGTGAGTCATCAGTGGCGGTGTGTGTTATTCGCCATCTGTCGATCTCTGCTTTTGCCCTGGTCCGGTCCGTTGGCTCATGGTGTGCCCTTGTCGCCCTCCTGAAGCGGTTCGCCGGGCTGACCGTCGACCGACCGATTCGCCAGGTGCGCCGCCAGCAGTGCACGGGGGATCTCCATGGTGATGTCGCCGGCCCGGTCCGGACTGCGTACCTCCGCGATCGTCGCCGGTGCGTCAGCGTCATCGTCGCCGACCGTGGGCACCGGGCGGGAGCGCAGGCGCAGGTCCCGCCGCCACAGCACGACCGGCAGCAGACAGACCAGCAACGCCACGCCGGGCCAGAGCAGCGACGGCAGGCTGGCGTAGTCGCGGGCGACGGCGACCGCGACCGCGGTGGCGAGCACCAGCAACCAGCCCAGGTGCGCCCGGAACGTGTACAGGCCGTCGCTGCTGCTGTGCGCCCCTTTCGGGGTGACCACGAACCGGGCCGGGCGGCGCAGCAGCGTACTGACGAGCTGCCCGGCGTAGATCGGCGCGGAGATGATCGACATCAGCATGCCCTTGAGGCCGCGGGAACCGGGTGCCTCGTACGGGCTGACGTTGTACCGCCGGTTGTGCAGGTAGAGCCAGAGCGAGAAGGCGGTGGCGTCGGTGTAGAGGGCGAACCAGATCTGCGGTGAGATCGTCATGCCGCTGACGCCGAGCGCCAGGAACAGCACGGCGTTGACGATGCCGAGCAACCAGGCGACGGCCATCGACGGGTAGAAGGTGGTGATCAGCGTGTAGTGCAGCATTCCGCCGGCGGACAGCCGGGGGAAGTGCCGCCAGTAGCGGCCGACCAGCAGTTGGAAGGTGCCCCGCGACCAGCGCCGCTGCTGCGAGAAGTAGTCGCTCCAACTGGCCGGGCCGTCGCCGGCGGACAGTACGTCCGGGGTGTACACCGACTTCCACCGCCGACCGGTGGACGGGTTGCGGGTGGTGTGCACGGCCAGCCCGGTCGCCATGTCCTCGGTGATCGAGTCGGCCAGCCCGCCGACGCTGCGCAACGCGCTGATCCGTACCGCGTTGTTGGTGCCGACCAGCATCGACGTGCCGTACGCGTTCGCGGCCCGCTGGATGACGCTGTGGAACGGGAACTGCTGCGACTCGGCGGCCCGGGTGACGAACGACTCGCCGTTCTTGTAGCACTGCGGGCCGACGACGTACGCCACGTCCGGGTCGCGGAAGTAGCCGAGGATCCGTTCGGCGAAGTTGGCCAGTGGCACGTGGTCGGGGTCGACGGACAGGAACACGTCGTAGCGGTCGCCGTGTGCGTCGACCCAGGCGTTGTAGTTGCCGTGTTTGGTCCGGGCCCGGAACGGCCCGCGACGCTGGTTGTACCGCTCGACACCGTTGCGGGTGAAATGCCGGATGCCGAGTTCGTCGCAGACCGCCTTGACCTCGTCGTCGTCGCCTTCGTCGAGGAGCCAGATGTCGAAGACGCCCCGGTGGCGGATCCGCTTCGCCGCGCGCAGCGTGTCGCTCACCACCGCGATCGGCTCCTTGCTCGGCACGATCGTGGTGAGGAAGGCGACCCGCAGGCCCCGGGGTGGGACGACCGGCACCGGATCCCGCGCGATCACCGACGCCAGCGACAACGACAGTACGTTGACCAGCCGCAACGCCTCGACGATGGCGATCGAGCAGATGACGAAGATGTTGGCGACCCGGGCCATCTCGGCCACCGGCCCGGGGTTGGTGTCGGCGAAATGCCCCGGCTGCAGCAGCCAGACGAAGAAGAACACCTCGAAGCAGATGTTCGCCAGCGCGATCGCCACCGCGGTGACGATCCGCCGGTTGCCGTGCGCTCCGTGCAGGCTGCGGTAGCGCACCCGGTAGGGCGCGTCGCCCGGCGGCTCGTTCAGCGGGCCGGCGAGTCGGCTATAGGATTCGAGTCGGGCCCAGGACCGGCCGTACACCGGGATGTCGAATGGTTCTGCCACAAGCCGCAAGCCGCCCCGCAGTCGCGCCCACCGGCCCACGCCCGGCCGCTGGTTTCGACGATCCTAGGCACCGGGAAGGCCTGCCCGGATCAGCCGGTTGAGCTAGTCTCGGCCGTGCTTTGCGCCAGTGACGGAGGACGAACGGTGCTGCTGTCGATAGTCCGCCAGTCGAGGTTTGCCCTGCCCATCGGCTTGTTCCTGGGTCTGTTGGCGGGTTGCGGCACCGCCCCGTCGGAGTCGGCCGGTGGTCTCGGTGACCAGATCACGGACGCCCGGACCGCCGGCACCACCGGGCAGCCGGTCGAGGTGCCGCTCGCCGGAGCGGAGCTGTTCGTCGATCCGACCGGTGCCGCCGCCGACCAGGTCACCGCCTGGGCGGCGGCCGGCCGCACCGGTGACGCCGACCGGCTCCGGCGGATCAGCGACCAGCCGATGGCGGTCTGGGTGACCAGCGGCACCGCTGCGGTGCGCGCCGACGTCGACGCCGTGCTGACCCGGGCCGACGCCGCCGGTGGCATGCCGGTGCTGGTGGCGTACCACATCCCGGACCGGGACTGTGGCAGCTTCAGCGGTGGTGGTGCGCTCGACGGCGACGACTACCGGGCCTGGGTCCGCGAGTTCGCGGCCGGGATCGCCGGCCGCCCGGTCACCGTGGTCGTCGAGCCGGACGCGGTGGCGCACAGCCTGGACAGCTGCGGCGCGGGCACCGCCGACGAACGGTTGGCGTTGCTCGCCGACGCGGTCGCCGTACTCAAGCAGACCGGCAGCGCCCAGGTCTATCTCGACGCCGGCCATGCCCGCTGGGTGGCCGACCTGCCGAAGCTGGCCGACGCGCTGCGCCGGGCCGGGATCGAGCGGGCCGACGGCTTCGCGCTCAACGTCTCCAACTTCATCGGTACGCAGGAGAACGTCGACTACGGCCGCCGGCTGTCCGACGAACTCGGCGGGCGTACCCGGTTCGTCGTCGACACCAGCCGCAACGGTGCCGGGCCGGTCGACGGCGCCACCATCGACGGCGGCCCGTCCTGGTGCAACCCGCCCGGCCGGTCGCTGGGGGAGGCACCGACCACGACGACCGGACTGGACCGGGTCGACGCCCTGCTCTGGATCAAGCGTCCGGGCGAGTCCGACGGCGACTGCCGGCCGGGCGAGCCGCCGGCCGGCGGGTGGTGGCCCGAGTACGCGCTGCAACTGGTCGACCAGCCGGAGTGAGCGTGGGCAGGGCTCAGCGCACCATCACCGGTACGCCGACCGACGGCACCCCGTCGGCGTCGACGGCGAACAGCAGGTAGGGCCCGGACGGCAGGATCGTCGCCTCCTCGGGCAGGTCCAGCTCCAGCCGCCCAAAGGTGGTGGCGGTGAAGTCGACCGCCACGGACCGTTGCTCGTTGTTGAGCATGTGGGTGGCGGCACCGGGCCGGATCAGCCGGACCCGGTCGATCCGGTCGGCGTGCGGGCTGATCACGGTGACGCTGCCGCCGCGTTCGACCCGATCCGGCACGCCGGCGAGGACCGGACGCACGCCGCCGAAGAGGTACGGCGGGGAGTACAGCTCCAGCCGCTGCTCGAACTCGCCGCTGATGCTGTTCTTGGCGTCGCGGAACAGCGGGTCGGAGCCGACGGTGAGCACCCGGCCGTCGGGCAGCAGCAGTGCCGCCGAGTGGTAGTTGCGGCCGACGCGCGGGTCGGCGGCGACCGTCAACGTGTCGCTGTCCGGGTGGTAGATCCGGGCGGTGTGGTTGTCGCTGAGGCCGCGGCCCCGGTAGTCGCTGGAACCGTTGGTGATCAGCACGGTGTCGTCGGGTAGCTGCACCAGGTTGGGGTAGCGGGTGCCGGCCGGCAGGTCCGGGCCGGCGGTGAACCGGGGATTCTCGGAGGTCAGGTCGATGAGGTCGATCCGGTCGCTGGACAGGGCCGACTCGCCGACCCCGCCGCCGCCGACGACCATGATCCGCTGGTCCTGCACCGGGCCGGCCCAGGCGCTCATGCTGGTTTCCAGCTGGTCGGTGTCGCGTAGCCCGCCGACCTCGGTGAACGTGTTGTCGCTCAGATCCCACAGGCCGGGGTCTCGGCCCTGGTCGTCGGGGCCGTAGCCGGCGTTCGACCCGGTGTAGAACAGCAGGTCGGGCGTTGCCGTCTGGAAAAGGCTGGGGTACGTCGGGAAGTACCGTTCCAGGTCGGGGCGCAGCGTCCAGCTCCTGGTCTGCGGGTCGTAGATCTCGTGCTGCGTGCCGTCGAGGACCTGGCCGCTGCCGTCGAGGCCGGCGACGGTGAGCACCTGCCCGTCGGGCAGCGTGGTCAGCGTCGGGTACCAGCGTTTGACGTGCATGTCGGCGACCCGCTCGTACCGTTCGGTCCACGGGTTGAACTCGAACGCGGCGTCGAGTCCCTGGTAGTCCTGCTTGTCCATGGTGATCGCCTCGGCGAGGCCGTAGATGTCCTGCACCTCGTCGCCGACCAGGCCGTTGACCCGGTACTGGGTCTGCCGGTCGACGACGTACTCGTCGCCGAAGCCGGCGGCGTCGACCCAGACCTCCGTCTCGCTGGCGGTGACGACGACCCGGTCGCCCGGTTCGTCGGTCTTGGTGGCCGGCGGTACGACGAAGTCGTGCCCGGCGGAGTAGCGCCGCCCGTCCGGGGCGACGAACTCGGTGCCCTTGACGAAGCCGCGCGGTCCGCCGTCCGGGGATTCGTTCTTGACCAGCATGGTGCCGCCGGCCCGTTCGATGTCGGGTTCGAGGACCTCGTACCGCTGGGTGCCGCCGGCGACGAGCAGGTTGCCGTCGGCCAGGAACGAGTGCCCGGAGCAGAACAGGTCCTCCGGGGTCGGCACGAGTTCGGTCCGTTCGGTCGCCGGGTCGAACAGCAGGGTCTTGAACGTGCCGGCGTCGAACTGCTCCCGGTCGTTGCCTGAGCCGGCGATCAGCAGCACCTTGCCGGTGGGCAGCAGCGCGGCGTGGATGGCGTTGACCCGCTGGTCCTCGGGGAGTTCGAGGACCTGCCAGTAACCGTGCTCCCGCTGGTACTCGACGCTGTTGAGCTTGCGTTCGTGCAGCCAGTCGCTGGTGAAGCCGTACAGCGGCGGCACGTTGGCGCTGAGCAGGACCGACACGCCGATCACGGGCAGCAGGACGCGGTGGCGCAGGGTCACACTGGTGAGCCGCTTCACCCGTCGAACGCTAGCCGTCAAGATCACCGACCTGGAGCGGCTGACCGGTCGGTGAGCCGGGCCGTCCGCCGGAGCGGCAGTGGTTCATCGGCCCAGTCGTGGTCAGCCGTTCGAGGCCGTGCCGGATCGACCTATTAGGCCTGCTCAGCCTGCTCCCGTATCGACTCCGCCACGTCGAGCAGCTGGCCGATGGTGCGGGGCTTGCCGGCCGCCGTGTCGTCCGCCGCCGTCCCAATGCCGGCCGCCGTCCCGGTGTCGGCCCGGAACCGCTGCCGCAGCTCGGCGGTGACGGCCAGCCCGTCGCCCTGCAGCAGGCCGAGCAGAGCGGTGTCCTTGTCGGGTGCGGGCAGCTGGGTGACCCACTCGGCCAGCCGGGCCGGGTCAGCGGCACCTGCGGCGTCCGGGGCACTGCCCTGTGCCGCGGCGGCGATCAGGTCGGGGTCGATCCGCAGGAACTCGGCGAACTCGTGCAGCGCGCCGGTCAGGTCACCGAGCCCGGCCGGCACCGGCGGTTCGGTCGCCTCGTCGCCGAACTCCCCGTCCTGGATGAGGAACAGCCAGGCCAGGTAGAGGGCACGGTAATCGCCGGCCGCGAGCTGGTCGCGGACGCCGACGATGCTGGCGAGCCAGCCCTCACCGTCGCGGTCGAAGTCCTCGACACCGTCGGGGTCCTCGCTGAAGAAGTTCAGGATGAGGTTGTCGCCCGACTGGTACGCCTCGGCCGGCTCGGCCCAGCAGTACTGCTGGGCGGTCGCCAGGTCGAGCAGCCGCAGCGGCAGCCGCAGCACCAGTTGCCGGGTGCCCCAGTTGGCGATGTAGAGGTGCGCGTCGAAGTACTCCTCGACCATGGCCAGCGGATCGCCGCCGAAGCTGCCGAAGTGGTACACGTTGGTGAAGCTGGTACGGGTGATCTCCGCCCGGGTGGACAGCGTTCGGAGCTCAGCCATCTGCTGCTCGTCGAGTGGCCGGTCGATGGCACGGAAGTCGTAGTACTGGTACTCGCTCACCCGGCCATCATTCACCGGGTCGCTGCCGGCTGCTGCCCGGGGTCAGTCCCGCGACCACCTCGACGGACCGGCAGAGCCTGCCCGATCGGTATCGGATCGATGCTTTCCGGCCGATGGCGTCCCCATCCGGCCATGGATATGCTCTGGCGTTCTACATCGGTCCGGTGCCCTGTGGAGAGTTGTGGATCATCAACGCATTCGGCGTCTCGCCAACCAGTCTGCCAATTTCGGGTTCCTTGTGGATCATGGTCTGCTGGTCTGGTACGGCGTCGGCGCCGAGTCGTTGATCTACGTGGACGCCCAGTCGTCGATGTTCAAGGCGCGGGCGTTCGGCGACACCCTCGCCCGTGAGCTGGTGCACCTCACCGGCACCAGGGCCAGCAGTGACCGGTTCGTCGATCAGGTGCAGGCACTCAACGCGGCCGGCGTACTCACGCCGAAGATCAACGAGGCGTTCCACCGGCTGCGCAAGGTCGGCAACCAGGCCGTCCACGACCACCTCGACCAGGTACGCACCGCGCTGGAGCTGCTGCGCGACTGCTTCGAGCTGGGCGTCTGGTTCCACCGGGCGTTGACCGACGACCGTCGCCCGATCGGCTTCGTCCCGCCCAGCCCGCCACCGCAGCAGGTGCCGCAGCACATCGTCGACGGCCTGCAGGCCGAGCTGGACCGTTACCGCCAGGAGCTGGCCGAGGCGAAACTTCTGCTCGACGGGCAGCCGTCGGTGGCGGCGGCGCAGGCTGCGGCGGAAGCCGCCGCCGACCGGGCGGTCACCGAGTCGGCAGCCCGGCGTACCGTCGCCGCCGAACTGGTCGCCGACCTGGCGCCGCAGATGGCGGCAGCCAGCGAGGAGTTCGCCGCCCGTAAACCGGCGAAGGTGTCGGCGGCGAAACGCGAGGACTTCATCAGCCGCGCCCGGCGCGCCTCGGCCGAGCCGCTCAACGAGGTGCAGACCCGGGCCGAGATCGACCGGCAGCTCACCGCCGCCGGCTGGCAGGTCCAAGACGAGGCGCAGATCAACCTGTACGCGGGGACCGGTGTCGCCGTACGGGAGGTCACCCTGGCCACCGGGCGGGCCGACTACCTGCTCTACGTACAGCAGAAACTGGTCGGGGTGGTCGAAGCCAAGCGGGAAGGCACCGCGCCGCGTGGGGTGGAGGCGCAGCTGGACCGCTACCTGCGCGGGCTGACCGCCGCGCAGCGGATTTCGGCCTGGCGGCGGGACGCGCCGCTGCCGTTCGGCTACGTCGCCACCGGCACCGAGACGGCGTTCGTCAACGGGCTGGACCCGCAGCCGCGTACCCGGGAGGTTTTTGCCTTTCACCAGCCGGAGACCCTCGCGCGCTGGATGCGCGAGGCCGACGACGACCCGGCGGCCCCGACGCTGCGGGCCCGGCTGCGGCAACTGCCGCCGCTTGCGGAGGAGGGGCTGCGGCAGGCGCAGATCGATGCGGTACGCGGACTCGAAGGCGCCCTCGCCGCCGACAGGCCCCGGTCGTTGATTCAGATGGCGACCGGCGCCGGGAAGACGTTCACGGCGGTGACCAGCAGCTACCGGCTGCTGCACCACGCCAAGGCGACCCGGATCCTGTTCCTGGTCGACCGCAACAACCTGGGCCGGCAGACGCTGCGCGAGTACGCCGGCTACGCCACGCCGGGGGACGGGCGCAAGTTCACCGAGCTGTTCAACGTGGACCGGCTGGCCGGAGCGGGCATGCTCGACTCGTCGGCCGTGGTGATCTCCACGATCCAGCGGCTGTACGGCGCGCTGGTCGGCCGGGAGCTGCCGGACGTCGACGTCGACGACCAGGCGTACGACAGCTATGAGCTGGACGAACCGGCGCAGGTCGCCTACAACCCGGCGATCCCGCCGGAAGCCTTTGATCTGATCATCGTGGACGAATGCCACCGGTCGATCTACGGCAAGTGGCGGGCGGTGCTGGAGTACTTCGACGCGTTCATGGTCGGGCTGACCGCCACGCCGGTGAAGCAGACCCTCGGCTTCTTCCGACAAAATCTGGTCTCGGAGTACACGTACGAGCAGGCGGTCGCCGACGGGGTCAACGTCGGCTTCGACGTCTACCGCATCCGCACCGAGATCACCGACGCCGGCTCGACCATCGAGGCGAAGACGGTGGTGCCGCTGCGCGACCGGCGGACCCGCGCCGAGCGCTACCAGGAGCTGGAGGAGGACTTCAGCTACGCCGGCTCCGACGTCGGCCGTTCGGTGATCTCCAAGGGGCAGCTGAAACTGGTGCTGGAGACCTTCCGGGACCGGCTGTTCACCGAGATCTTCCCGGGCCGCACGACCGTACCCAAGACGTTGATCTTCGCCCGGGACGACAACCACGCCGAAGAGATCGTCACCATGGTCCGCGACGTCTTCGGCCGCGGCAACGACTTCGCCACCAAGATCACGTACGCGTCGCGGCGCACCGGCGACAACCCCGACGAGCTGATCCAGGCGCTGCGCAACAGCCCCGAACTGCGGATCGCCGTCACCGTCGACATGATCGCCACCGGCACCGACGTACGGCCGCTCGAATGCCTGCTGTTCCTGCGCAAGGTGCGCACGGCGACCTACTTCGAGCAGATGAAAGGCCGGGGCGCCCGCACCATCGACCCCGCCGACTTCCAGTCCGTCACCCCGGACGCCCAGGTCAAGGACCGGTTCGTCATCGTCGACGCGGTCGGCGTCACCGAGCAGGAGTTGGACGAGGCGGTGCCGCTGCACCGGCGCACCGAAGCACAGATCTCGCTGAAGGAGCTGCTCGGCAAGGCCGGCACCCTCACCGCCGACGCCGACGAGGTGGCGACCCTGGCCGCCCGACTGGCCCGGCTCGACCGCCAACTCACCGACGACGAACGCGCCGAGCTGACCGACCTCGCCGACGGCCAACCCCTGGCCGCGATCGCCCGCCGGCTCACCGACGCCGTCGCCCCCGAATCGCTCATCCCCGCGCACGCCGCCGGCCCCGACGCGGTACGGGATCTGCTCGCCGACGCGCTCCGGCCGCTCGCCGCCGCACCGCAGCTGCGGCAACGAATCCTGGAGATCCGCCGCGCCCACGACATCACCATCGACGAGGTCAACGCCGACCGGCTGATCTCGGCCGCCGGGGTGCCGGCCGCCGAACGTGCCCAGAAGGTCGTCCGCAGCTGGCACGCCTACCTGGAGGAACACCGCGACGAGATCACCGCGCTCCAGGTCTTCTTCGACGGCAAAGGCCGGGTCGACTTCGACCAGCTCAAAGAACTGGCCGCGCGGATCTCCCGACCCCCGCAGGCGTGGACCCCGGACCGGCTGTGGGAGGCGTACGTGCTGCTCGGCCGCACCGCCGAAGCACCCGGCGACCGAGGCGTCACCGACCTGATCACCCTGGTCCGCTACGAACTCGGCCTCGACCAGGAGCTGCGCCCCTACCGGTCGGTCGTCGAAGAACGCTTCCAAGGTTGGCTGCTGCGCCAGGAGCAGGCCGGCACCGCCTTCACCCCCGAACAAGTCTGGTGGCTGGAAAGGATCAAGAACGTGATAGCGGCAAGCGTTGCCGTCACCCCCGACGACCTGGACGGCGCCCCGTTCACCGAACGCGGCGGCATCGACGGCTACCTCCGGGCCTTCGGCAACGACCGTGCTCAACCCCTCCTCACCGAACTCAACCAGGAACTCACCGCATGAGCGACCTCCCTCGTGGCTGGGAGTGGGCCACTCTGGACGACCTTCAAGCTGCCGAGCCTCGCGCCATTACTGACGGCCCATTCGGCTCCAACCTGACGTCGGCGCACTACACCAATGGTGGAGCTCGTGTTATCCGCCTCCAGAACATCGGCGACGGAGACTTTGTTGACGAGCGTGCCTATATCAGCCTGGAACACTATGAGGAGTTGAAGGCGCATGATGCTCGTCGAGGCGATCTGGTGATTGCCTCACTGGGCAGCAATTTGCCTAGGGCATGCATCGTCCCGGAACTCGGTGCGCCGGCGATCGTGAAGGCCGACTGCATCCGCGTCCGACTCGATGATTCTGTCAACTCGCGATGGATTCTGTACGCGCTGATATCTCCGGAGAGTCGTCGGCATGTAGCTACTCGGATGCGTGGTGTTGGCAGGCCGCGATTGGGTTTGGGCGAGATTCGAAAGATTCCCATTCCGGTCCCGCCGCTCGCCGAGCAATGCCGCATCGTTGCCGCCTTGGAGGCCTGCTCGGCGAATCTGGCTGCGGCGAACGCGGGTGTCGCGAAGGGTGCCGCAAGACTATCTGCTTGGCGCAACGCCCTTGCAAATTCTGCGATACGTGGCGGATCAAACTCCGGGTCTGCCGCGCTCGACGAAAGCTGGAGTTACGCCTCGATTGGTAGCATCGCTGGGGTTGGCACCGGGGCAACGCCGCTAAGGTCACGACGTGACTATTACGAGGATGGAACGGTCCCCTGGGTCACGAGTTCGGCCGTTAACAGACCCTACGTCGACAGCGCTGACGAGTTCATCACAGAGAAGGCGTTGTCTGAAACCTCGGTGAAGCTGTGGCCGCCCGGGACACTGCTGGTCGCAATGTACGGAGAGGGAAAGACGAGGGGGCGATGCTCCGAGTTGCGGATCTCGGCCACGACGAACCAGGCATGTGCTGCAATCGTGATGCGTCCTGAGTATGAATGGCGGCGGCCTTGGGTGAAGCTAGTGCTGCGGGCCCGTTATGACGAGTACCGTAAGCTGGCCGCTGGTGGAGTTCAGCCTAATCTGAACCTCGGCATGATTCGTGCGATGCAGATTCCCTTGCCACCTCGGGACCAGCAAGACAGGTTTCTGCAGGAGTTTGAGGGGTCTTCGCATTTAGCCGGGGTGGTGTTGTGGTCCGGTTACCCAGAGTCGATTGCGGCTGATTGCGTTGGGTGATC